>ENA-OPCN01000004-OPCN01000004.1-human-gut-metagenome-genome-assembly--contig:-NODE-4-length-238191-cov-8.793395_pt1 | contig 238191 bp, 243 predicted proteins | sample MGYA00241567_ERZ501485 | MGnify/ENA primary metagenome ERZ501485 (study PRJEB25962, sample SAMEA2042579) | human gut metagenome | biome: human gut; feature: human-associated habitat; material: faeces...
AGACTATCTTGCCTGCTACTAGAGCCGGTGAAGCTGTTCTTTACGGCGCTGGTAAGTAAATCTGAATTATCTGCAGCCTCGAAAATAAATCAAACCGCAGATATGTATGATAAAAATAAAGCCTTTATAGGACGGAGTACATTCCGTCCTTTTTTATTTGGTGTATAATTATGGTATGGAGAAAAATATTTCGGACAAAGTTATAAACCGCCTGACTTTGTATCATTGTATTCTTGCAGATTATATAAATGAGAATATAGAATTTATTTCAAGCAAGCAGATAGCTTCGCTTTTAAAAATTGATGACTCACAGGTACGAAAAGATATAAATTTGCTGAATAATACTGGTAAAAGCAGAGTCGGCTATATAGTAAAAGAACTAAAAAAATCCATAGAAGCTGCGTTAAGCTTTTCCAAGACCAAAAAAGCTTTTATTATAGGTGCCGGAAATCTGGGGATGGCGCTGGCAAAATATGATAACTTTACAAATTACGGTTTGAACATTCTTGCACTTTTTGACAATGACAAAAAGAAAATCGGCGGAACTGTTAATCACAAAATGATTTTAGATGTTTCAAAACTTCCTAATCTTGCAAGAAAATCAAATGTTGATATTGCAATCTTGACTGTGCCCAGGGAATATGCCCAGATAACTGCTGACTTTCTTGTAAAAGCTAACATTAAATATATCTGGAATTTCACACCGACAGTTCTTTCTGTGCCTGAAGATGTTCAGGTTTGGAATGAAAACCTTATGGGAAATTTTCTTCAATTCACTTATAATATCTGATTAAACCACAGCAAGCTGGTTGATGTTATACAGGTGTCTTAGACCTTCAAGAGTTAATGTAGGATTTATAAAATCAAATGGACGTTTCATATATTGTGCAATATAAGCTGCATATCCGCCGGTTGCAACAATAACTGCACGTTCCCCAAGTTCTTCCTCGCATTGGGAAACTAGTCCGTCAATCATGCAGGCGCAGCCTCTAATTACACCGGAAAGAATTGCATCAACAGTGTTATTGCCGATTGCAGAAGGAGATTTTGCCACTTCAATCCGCGGTAATTTTGAGGTGAATTTGTTTAATGTTTTTAGCTGAAGGCTTATACCCGGAGCAATAACCCCGCCGATAAATTCGCCATTTCCGTTTACAATATCAAATGATGTTGCCGTACCAAAGTCAATTACTATTACAGGGTGTTTATATAACACATAAGCTCCGGCAGCATTGGCAATTCTATCCGCTCCAATTTCATGTAGATGCGGCATTGCAATTTTTACACCTGTATTTATCTTGGCTGATAGAAATAATGGTTTAATGTTAAAAACATTTTTAACAGCAGTTTGGAATTTCGTATTTAATTCCTCTACAACTGAAGAGATAATACATCCGTCAATAGAATAAGCTTTAAATAACGATTTCAGAAGAACTTCATATTCTTCAAGCGATAAATCTTTGTCGGAAGCAAGTCTGAATTCCTCAACAAGTGCATTTTCATCAAATAAACCAAGTGTAATACTTGTATTTCCTATATCGGCAGTTAATAACATAAAAAAATAGTCCCTTTTCAAGGACTATTTTATCTCAAAAAACTTTTTTTGCAAAACTAACTGTTAAATGCACAAGTGCCGTTATCAGTTTTTACAGGATTGTTCAATAAATTACCAATAATTGGTTCGCCTGATTTTAACCTCTGGTAGAATGAATTAAATTCTCCAAATGGCAATTTGGGTTTCTGTAATTTATCATTTTTTTTATGTCCGATTGCTTGTACGCTAAAATCACTCATAGACGACTCCTTATTTGGTTTTTATTAATACTCATATCTCATGTATATATATAAAGTATTTTATTTCCACATAAGTGCTCTATTTTATATTTTTTGTTACATAAGTTTACAATATTTGAAAAACTTTAGCCTGTTGGCTATTTTAAAAATTCTTTTTCAAGATTAATTGCGGTTTTAGTTTTTGCTAAACCCGCCTGAGAGCTTTCTTTTAGCAGCGGGGACATAAGTTTTCCGGTTTGTTCAAGTGCGTCAATTACCTCATCGAGGGGTATTTTTGATTTGATGCCGGCAAGAGCGAGTTCGCTTGCTGTAACGGCGTGTATCGCAAGAAAAGGGTTGCGTTTAACACATGGAATTTCTACCAGTCCGCATACGGGATCACAGGTTAATCCCAGAAGGTTTTTCATGGCAAGAGCTGTAGCATTGAAAATCTCATCTATTGAGCCTCCTCTCATCTGGGTCAGTGCTGCAGCACTCATTGCTGATGCAACTCCGCATTCTGCCTGGCAGCCGGCAACAGCTCCTGCAAGAGCTACCTTGTTTGAGATTATCCTTCCTGTTTCTCCGGCAGTGATTAAAGCGTTTATCTGTTCTTCCTCTGTTAAGTTTAATTCCTCAGAAACTCCGATTAATACTGAAGGAACTATTGCACAAGATCCGGCTGTAGGGCAGGCAACGATTTTCCCCATCCTCAGGTTTTCTTCAATAGTTGCAAGAGCGTAAGAGGTAATCTTTTCAAAGGTTTTTCCAAGAAGTGAATGGCTTTTCGCAAATCTCTCCTGCAATCTTGCACAGTCATCGCCGCACATCCTGCTTATAGAAAGTTCTTTGCTTTTTAAGCCGGTATTGATTGCTTCTTTCATTGCATCAAGACTTTTCTTTACAGCTGCTCTGAATTCTTTTACCGGTATTTCTGCGTTATCAGCCTCTCGTTTTTGTGCTGCTTCCCATATGGTTTGAGAAGAGTTAACACACTCATTATATAGTTCTTCAAATGTTGTAATATTGGTATTTTGTTTCATATCAGCTTTCCAGTTTTTTAATATATCTAATCATATAAATGTTTTCAATAAGACCTAAAAAGTCAATAACTTTCTTATCAAGCTCTCCGTCAAGGCAGATGCACATAGAAGCTTCCTGCCCTTTGGCAAATCTGTCACAATGCAGAGAGGCTATATTTACCTGAATTGAATTCGTTACTCTCGCAATCATATTGGGCACATCTTTGTATACCAGAAGAAGTGTATTGTATTTTCCGGTAACTTTTACCGAGAAATCATTAATTTTTCTTATAACAATTTCGCCTGCACCAATTGAGTCGCCGGAGATTGTCATATTTGTATCTCCTTCAATTACGAAATCGACAGCATTTGGATGCCTGTTAAAATCTTCAAAATATTCAAATTTATATTCAAACTTTTTTGAAATATCCAGATCAAAGATATTTTTGATACGGGTATCATCAACAGATAAACCTAAAAGCCCTGCCAGTAAGCCTTTATCAGTACCATGTCCTTTTCCTGTTTTTGCATAGGAATTATAAAGCCTGAATGTGACTTTACGTGGGCATTCGTTATAAATATTTCGTGCAAGTAAGCCGAGCCTTACTGCACCTGCAGTGTGGGAGCTTGATGGTCCGGCCATAACCGGGGAAATTATGTCTATTATTGATGACTGACGCATATTTAACCCTTAATTCATATATTAGCAACTCCTAAAATTATAACATTAATATTCATGATATTAAATTATGTTACGTTTATGTAAAAGTTTTATTAATATTTGACAATAATTAGGAAATTTATGTTTTTATATAAATGTGTAGATTAGTGATTTATTTTTATTGGTTAGGAAAAAGTGTAGTAAAGGAGAATTATGTTTAGCCCAGAATTTATGAAATTTCTTATAAATTATCAAAAAGATGAGTTTACCCCGGAACCGACTAAAAAAGAAATTCCTTTTAAATATAAAAAAGGCGGACGTAAGCTTGCAGATGTATTGATTACGGTTAATAAATAAGAAGCAGCTAAATAATTAAGGCAAAAAAAAGAGCCTTTTGACGGGCTCCTTGGAATAAACTTTTGATTCATTCCTCAAATAGTGTGAAGTGTAGTGTGTGTGCTTAAATTTCGTTTTTGATTCCTCGAATTTAAGCTTTCCTCGTGTTACATGTATATAAACAAATTTATATATATATTATTGCTATAATTTTTCTATTAATTTTATATTTGTTACAAAACTTCATAAAGAAACCTGTATAATTTTGTTAAAAGAGGGAATAATATTATTATAATAGGGTATGACGTGTTCAGTTTATTAAAGGAGATATATGAGAATTTTAATTTCAAACGATGACGGCATTGCTGCAAATGGTATAAGAGTGCTTACAAAAGCGCTTGCAGATGACCATGATGTTTATGTGATAGCACCTGACAGAGAGCGCAGTGCTGCAGGACATTCACTGACTTTGCATACCCCTTTGCGAGTAGAAGAGCTTGAAGCTATTACCGGTGCGAAAAGAACATGGGTTACTACCGGAACTCCAGGTGATTGTGTTAAAATCGGTATTAATGCAATCTTATCGGAAGATGAACAGCCTGATATAGTTATTTCCGGTATTAATCATGGTCCTAATCTTGGCTCTGACATACTTTATTCCGGAACAGTAAGCTGTGCAATGGAAGGGGCAATGATGGGTATTCCTAGTATTGCAGTTTCTCTTGCAAGTATGCAGGCGGATTATGACGATTTTCTTTATACTGGAAAGTTCATGAATGCACTGTTAAAGAAAATTGAAGGTTTTCCTTTTCCTCCTAAATCAATATTAAATGTTAACGTTCCCGCACTTGATTCAGATGATATTGCCGGTATTGCCATCACTGAACTTGGAAGCAGAATGTTTACAAACACCTATGAAAAGCGTGTTGATCCGCGTGGTAAAGTATATTACTGGATGGCTGGAGAACTGACCAACGAACCTAGTGATGCAAATACTGATATTGCAGCAGTTAGAAATAATAAAATCTCTATAACTCCGGTTACATATGAGATGACAAAAGAAGATTATATTGCAAATCTTGACAATATTCTTTGCAGCAATGATTCATGCAGCTGGTATTAGTAATATAAATTAACAATAAGGCAAAAAATATTCCCTGTAGTTTTTATATTTTTATGTAGAAAGTTACAGGGAATTTTTTATGGTATCAATTAATTCAAAAAAAGTAGTTAAATTCTGTAATGAGGCGGCTGCGTCACAGTCAAAATTTTCAAAAGGTTTAAGTCAGGGAATTAGTCATTCAAGAGAAATGGAAATGATCCCAAAATATCTTGAATTGGCAGTAGTGAAAGGCTCTGAAAGATTTAACAAAAAACAAATTACTGCAATTACAAACGGTTTTTATAATTATAAAACCGCATTATCTAAGACAGATTTGTTAAAAGATTTGCTTGCTATTGGAGAAAAAGCAGGAACACCTTTATCCACGGAAGAATTTCTGGGATTTTTAAAAGCAACATCTTCAATGAAGCAGCTTGAGCAGAGAAATGTTTTAAGGTTTTTAAAAGTTTCAAAAGAGAAAGAAGTAACAAACTTTACTCCTGAATATTTTAGGGAGCTTTGCCCGTATGAAACTTATAAAAAGCGTGCTATAAAGCTATATGAGGATACAGGTTTAGCAAAAGAAAAGCCTAAGTTATTGGAGGAAGAGGCTTTACAGGAAAGCTATAATATTGCAATTGAAAATGAGGTAATACTTGCTTCAAATAAATATCATCAGCAAAGTTACTCAGGAAAATACAAGCCTGCTGATTATATTACAAAAAACTTTCCGGATGTTGTAAAAGCAGTTGCTACATCTACAGATCCTGAAAGATTTGCCCTTCTTGTCGATTTTATAGGAGTAAACCCTACGGTTGTGCAGTCTGCAAATTCATTAACCGATGCGATAAGATTATGCAAAGACAACATCTCCCTGGCACTTGACCTGGCAAATGCGTTTTATCCTCCTGAGATTAAGAAAATTGTTGAAACTCTTTCAAAGGAAGCTAGTCCAAAAGTAAAATCAAATTTGCCGACATATTATCAATTAACATATAGTGAGAATCACAGAAGTAATGTTAAGAATATTAATTATGCACGCAAAGCAATACTTAAAACTTTAGGCTTAGAAGATAAAATTGAATTATTACCGTTAAAAACTTATTACACTAGGGATATATATCCTGCAACAGAAGCCAGAGGTCGTTTGCTTGCCGGTGGTAATTCTGAACGCGGTAAGAAAAAGTAATCCCGTTTATGCAAATAAAAGGGCAAGTTATTTAAGCGTGAAACACAAAGTAAGTTCTTATTGGAATTAAATAGATAACATTTTATAAATAAAAAAGAGATTTTACGATCTCTTTTTTATTTTGCCCTATGGATATTATTTAGAAACTTTTAGACAGTTCAATTATAGAAATATTGTAAATTTTTTTAATGTTTATAGCAATTTTTTCAGGTTTCTGACTTTATAAAAGTAAGTAGAAGTGTTTATATAATCTGTTTTTGCACAGAAAGGAGTGTTATGCAGCAAATAATGTCAACCGGATATATAAAAGTAGGTAATGACTACATAAATCCACATACTATAACTCACATAGGAAAAAATCCAGATGGCACAACTTATGTTGGCTATAATACAATTGCACAAGGACCTTATGGTGTTGGACCCACATCAGATAGAATCCCGGTAAATTCCGATAAGTTTGCGCAATGTGCTGTTAAAGCGATGCAAACAGGTGAAATTATTGATATAATGGCATAATAGTTTGTAGGTTGGGTTTATACTCACCCAGCTTCTGTATGCAAATACGCTGAGCCTGCGTTTTCTGCCCTTAGTGTAAGAATTATAAAGCATTAAATGATATATTGCTATTATTTACACTATTTACTTTCATACACATTACCTAAAAATAAAAAAATGTCGTAGGCGGGACTTGTCTTTGATTTGCTCCACGCTCTCATAGCCTCGCCTATGTGGCTGCGCCCCAGCCGGCTCGGTCTGTTCGCTATCCGGATTTGCTCATTACATTCGCGCCATCCGTGCGCAAATCCGCTGAACCCGCAATAAACGTATTAAAGCCCCCACCGCTCAAATAAATTAAAAAAGGGATAACATATGTTATCCCTTTTTTAATTGTCGTAGGCGGGACTTGAACCCGCACGGATCTCTCCACACGCCCCTCAAACGTGCGCGTATACCATTCCGCCACTACGACATATAATATTAATGTATTAAATTTTCAAAGTTTATGCTTAGTCTTCGTGGCGGAAGTATTCACTTTCGTTCATACCCTCTCAAAAACGATACTCAATCGTTTTTTCGGCAGAGTGCCACTATGACATAAGTATTAATATATTAAATTTTCAAAAAGTTCTATTTAATCCCAGTTGCAGAAGTCTTCTTGGTCTTTTATTCCCTCTCAAAAACAATAACAATCATTTTTGGGGCAGAGTGCCGCACAACATAAGGCTAAATATTTTATTTTCATCTTTTTTGTCATGACTGACATATATAAATTATCATAAAAAAAAATATTTTTAAAGTATTATTTCAGGATTTTATATTCTAATATTGCCGCAATTTGTTTTGTTTTTAACATATAATAATTGTCATTTATGCTTGGATTAAAATATTTCCACCAACCTGTCGGATAATCTTTCTTTAAATGTTCAAGAGTCTTTTTATATTGTATATAATATTCTGATTTTAAGGCTTTATCGAATTTCCCCAGCCAGGATGTGGCTTTTGAAAAATATTTATTTATAAAAATCTCCTTATATTCATCAATTTTTCCGATATTAATCAATAATTCTTCTATTCCATCTATAACATATAATGGTGAAAAACTTTTACGTTTTTTCTCTGTCATAGCAGAATTTGGTCTGTTTTTTCGATAACAATATAAGCATTCATTAAGAACCCCAATTCTTTCTGCCGTAATCATAGAATGGAAGAAAGGAAGCTGGTCTTGCCCTACCGGAATAGTCTGGAATAATATATTATTTTTCGTTAAAAATTCACGTTTATATAGCTTTGTCCACGTTGTTGACGGAAATTTGAATATATCGTTTTTTATTTCTTTGTATGAAAAAACTTTGTCTAAATATTTCCCAGGAAGGTATTTTAAGCTATAGCCGCCTTTTGTTGTCACTATTTTAGTTTTGGATACTCTGCAAGAATATCCGCCGAAAATAAGCATATCTAGATTTTCATTTTTTGCTTTTTCGTATATTTTAGCTAAAACTTCTGAATTCTCAAGCCAGTCGTCAGGATCCACAAAATAAACATAATCTCCAGTTGCGAGTTTTAAACCGGAGTTTCTGGCAATCCCTACTCCTTCATTTTTTTTATTTATAACTGTAATTCTACTATCTGATGCTGCATACTGATTTAATAATTTAAGTGAATTGTCTGTTGATCCGTCATTGATACAGATAAGCTCAATATCAGAAAGTGTTTGGAACAAAATGCTTTGCATACATTTATCTAAATATTTTTCGACATTATAACAAGGTATAATTACGGATATTTTAGACATCATCACTCTCCGAGTTGATTATACCATAAAAATTTTATCTGATTAAGTTTTTTTTATTATCTTCCAATTTCAACTGCTTTTAAGGCCATAGATTTTGTAATGTTTACTAATGCAAGGTTTGCTTCATAGGCTCTTTGTGCAAGTATTGCATCAGCCATTTCTACCATCGGGTTTACATTTGAAGCTCTTATATAACCGTTTTCATCTGCATCAGGATGACCAGGTTTGTAGATTTTTTCTCCCAGTGTAGGATCCTCTAAACAGCCGTTAAATACGACACCGCCCTGAAGGTAAGGCAAAGTTCCTACACCGAATACGTCCTCTTTCATTGCATTCATTAAACCATGGAAAGATACGTCTTCTGTAGCATTCAAAACAGGGATGCGTCTTACATAATTAGGCGTATCGACGTTTGCAATGTTTTTTGAGTGTACATCCAGACGTAAACTATGCGTTCTTAACGCACGTTCTCCGATATTCATTGATTCTAATATACTCATAATTATTGCTCCTGTTTATTTATACCTATTTACCAACGTTTATTGCAGTTTTCATTTCTGTAATAATATTTGACATTCTTCTTGTTGCCATCGTGTAGAGAAGTGCGTTGTTCTGAAGTTCTAAAAGTTCGCGGTCTGCCCGGATTTCTTCATTAAAACGCTGTTCTATAACAGCAGATGGTCCAAGCCTTTCTGATAATTTTGTTTCAAGCGGGCTGTTCATTGTGCCTAAGTATTCAGAAAAATCAATGTCACGTCTGACATAACCCGGTGTATTCATATTCGCTAAATTTGACCCCAAAGCAATTTGTCTTTGAGATACCAAATCCATCATTAATGAAACTTTTCCCATACTGTCAAGAGGTGTATACATAATTTTCCTTTCGTTTTTAATCAGGTGCTGTAGTTTTCAGCTGCGTGACTAAACTTGTTATTCTCTGATATTAATTGACTTGTTATACATGTCGTCTATAACCTTCATCATTCTAGTGCTGGCAAGCATTGAGGCATTAAGCCGCAGCATATCGCTTACAGAGTCATAAACATTTGTATTTGAATTTTCGAGATTATTTTGAGCAAAACAATCGTGGTCTTTAACTAGAATTGCCTCACCGGATTCTTCTGTAGGAACCATTTTATTCATATCACCCTGTTCAAGACCTTCCGGATTTGCAAATCTTACAAGCGGAATATTTCCTAACTTTCTTGGAGGTGCATCGACCGCATCATAAGCTATAACATCTCCGTTTGGTTTAATCTGGAACTTGTAACAGTTTGTAGGAATTTTAATCCCTTCCCCCACAATCCAATCATCATTTGTAACCAGATAACCGTCTTTGCCCTGTTTAAAAGCACCGTCGCGTGTGTATGCGACTTCTCCTGCCGGTGAAAATACCGGTATAAATCCTGAACCTATAATTGCAACATCATAAGGGTTGCTGGTAATTTGTACAGAACCCTGTTTGTAATCTGTTCTCAATGCTCCTGTGAGATAACCGTCCTCTTTAAGCATCTGTTCAAATCTTACTGCTTTGTAACCGCGGGTATTAAAGTTTGCAAGGTTATTTGCAACGTATCCGAGTTTATCCCACTGATTGGTTACGTTGTTAACACTCTTTCTGATAATTCCCTGAAGGTTTTCCATGTTTTTATTCCTTTACTTATTATGATGTTGAACTTAATTGTGATATTGCCTTTTGCAGGTTCTGATTTTGAATCATGAACAGCTGCCTGTTTGCTTCAAAATTCCTTATAACAGGCATCATAAACATAAATTCATTTTGAAGGGATACGTTGGAATATTCATTGTATCCCTGTTTTACTTTTGGTGTCATAACAAGAGCTCCGTTTGCATCAACAACACCTATTGTTGCAACGGCTTCCAGTTTGTTTGTTTTGTCGTTGTATACACTTAACAAACCGGAATCTTCAACCTTAATTTTCTTAATATCATCCGGTACAATATGAAGTTTTATTGGCACCCCTGCATTTGAAAGTACTAAATCGTCCTCAAGTGTCAGGAGATTGCCTTCTTTATCTATTTTGAAACGTCCGTCCCTGGTAAGCTTGATACCTTCATCGCTTTGGGTTTGGAAGTAACCTTTTTCAGCTATTGCTAAATCAAGAGGATTGCCAGACATTGTAATACGTCCGACTTTATCGTCAGAGGTTTGGGAAAGACCATTAACTCCGAGATATTCGGTAAAAGAGGACACAACAGGTTCTTTTCTCTGATAGCCTACTTTGTCAAATCCGTTTATATTCTCATTTGACATTGCCATCAGCTGGCTTTGCACCTGCATTGCCCGTATTGAAGTATTTATACCATTTTCCAGGTATGTAATTCTTCCGTTAATTATCATTTAACTACCTCTGATTTATTATTCATATATATAGACGGTCAACTTTCATGATGGCTTAATTCATAAAAGAAAAATCATCTATATGTATGACTTTGTCAGAGGTTTAATGATTTTTTTGAAAAAGTCAATATTATTTATACATTGTAAAAAATACAGCGGTAGCAAGTCCTGCTATGATACAGTAATAACCAAACACTGCAAGTGAAAACTTAGATATAAATTTCATAAAATATTTGATACACAGATAACCTACAAGACCGGAAACAATTGTTCCTGCAATAATTGCTTCCCAGTTATACTGAAGTGCTTCGTGAACATCAATTTTAACAAGCGGATAAACCATTGATGCGCCAAGAATAATCGGTATGCTTAAAAGAAATGAATATCTTGCGGCTGTTGTCCTGTCCAGTCCGCAAAAAAGTCCTGTTGCAATGGTCCAGCCTGAACGTGAAAATCCAGGTAAGGCTGCAAGACCCTGCGCAAGACCTATAAGTATAGAGGTTTTTAAATCGACATTCTCTTTTTTTGCCGGAATATTTTTTGACATATATTCACTGTATAACAGGGTAAACCCTGTAATAAAAAGCAGAATACCAACGATATTAGGAGTATAAACGAGTTTTTCTGCAATTTCATTTATAGGAAGAGCAAGTGCTATTGTTACTATTGTGCCTGCGATAATATAAAGTCCCAGTTTAGCCTCAATGTTAGACCAGTTTTTTGTTTTTAACGCACTCCACATAGCTTTCAATATCTGCATAATATCTTTTCTAAAGAAAATGATTACGGCAATAAGTGTTCCAAGGTGAACCATAATATCAAAGAATACTTCTTCATTTGACTGCTGAACTATTTCAATGCCTTTGAAAACCTTGTAGAAATTTGAGGTAAACACAAGGTGGGCAGAACTTGAAATAGGCAAAAATTCGCTTAATCCCTGTACAATCCCCATTAAAATTGCCTGTATAAAATTCATTTTCTCTCCAATCTTCTATTAATTACTTTTACCGGTATAATGTTAAAATCTGTGTCAATTCCCGGTATGCAAGCACTGCATAATACGACGCTTTGGTGTTTAGTAATCCTCTAAACTTCTTCTTCGTAATAGCTTGCGCAGGAAGTCTGGGTTTCCCAAACAGAAATTTTACTTAATAAAACAACTTTTTCTTTTAATTTGTTATATATAAATGCTGCAATCATTTCACTGGAAGGACTTTCTCCATGAAATTCAGGAATTTCATTAATGTCTTTATGATCTAATAAATCCAGTACCGCATTAAGTTCACGTTTTAAAACTTTATAATCAATTAATATATTGCTCTTGTCGAGAGTTTCGCCTTTAACAAAAGCCTCTACCATCCAGTTATGTCCATGCTGATTTTCACATTCACCGTCATAGTTTAACAAGTGGTGAGCTGCTGAAAAGAAAGCTTGTGTTTTTATCTCGTACATAAATTTATCTCCTTATTTATAATTTTTTAAAATGTAATCGCAAAATTCCCGAACAGCACCGCGTCCGCCCTCTTTTTGGGAAATAAAGCCTGCAATCTTTTTGACTTCATCAACAGCATCTGCCGGACAGCCTGCAAGTTTGACTTTTTCAAGTATACAAATATCAGGAATATCATCTCCCATATAAGCTGTTTCTTCAAGAGTAATATTGCGGCGTTTTAAGATGTCTTGAAGAACTTCAATTTTGTTTTTTACACCCTGATGCACTTCGGTAATTTTAACATCTTTTGCACGTCTTTCAACAGTACCGTTATTCCGTCCGGTAATAATTACTGTTATAATTCCTTCTTTATTTAGCGAAGCCAGTCCATGACCGTCTTTTGCATTGAATGTTTTATATTCAACGCCGTTTTCGTCATATGTAATGCTCCCGTCTGTCATTACTCCGTCAACATCAAATGCTGCAAGTTTAATTTTTCCCATACTATGCAACTCCGGCTTTCAACAAATCATGGATGTGTATTACCCCTACAGGAATATTTCTTTCATCTACAACGGCAAGAGCTGTAATTGAATATTTTTCCATTAAATTTAATGCGCTTGCTCCGTATGAATTTGCTGTTATTCGTTTTGGATTTGATGTCATAACATCTTTTATTGAAAGGCTTGACGTGTTTCCATATTTTAAAAGTGTTCTTCTTATATCACCGTCTGTGAACACTCCGGATAACTCGCCGTTTGAATTTAAAATCATTGCCATACCTAATTTATGGGTTGTGATTATTTCAATAACCTTTGTAAAGCTGTCATTTTCATGAGCAACCGGTAAATCTTCTGTTTTCATCAAGTCGGAAACTCTGTATAAGAAACCTTTTCCCAGCGCCCCTGACGGATGGAATACAAGAAAATCTTCTTCTGTAAAGCCGCGTTTTTCCAGCAGGCATACTGCCAGTGCATCTCCCATCGCAAGAGTTGCGGTAGTCGAAGCTGTTGGTGCTTTATTTAGCGGGCAGGCTTCGCGTTCTACTGATATATCAAGAACAACATCTGAAGCCTGTGCAAGGGTAGAATTCATTTTGCCGGTCATACCAATCATCTGAACCCCAAATCTTTTAATTAACGGCAAAAGGTTCAAAAGCTCCTGAGTTTCGCCGCTGTTGGAAATTGCAACAATGACGTCATCCCTTGTAATAATTCCGCTGTCGCCATGTGTACTTTCTGCCGGATGCAGGAAATATGAAGGTGTTCCTGTAGAAGAGAGTGTTGCTGCAATTTTTTTACCTATAAGACCGGATTTGCCCATCCCGGTGATAATTACTCTCCCTTTACAGGAATACAGTATTTCGATGGCTTTGTCAAAATTATCGCCTATATTATTTTTTAGTCTTAGAATTGAGTTTGCCTCAATATCAAAAACTTCTTTTGCCAGTTCGTTTATACTTGTTGTTGTCATCATACTTCACCTCGTCTTTTTAAGAGTATTATATAATAAAATCGTTCAAATGTACGAAATTATTGATAAAAGTTAAATTTTATTATTATTTATCCGAAAGTATTGCTATGAGCAGAAAGACGCAATGTAAATATTTAACTTTTGATTTTTCAAATTCCGGAAAAATTTTAGAGAGGGTAAAGAATTATATTAAGAAATATGATTGTCCTGAAATTACTCTTGACCTTTCTGCATTAAATGTTTTTGAAGCCTCTAAAATTATGCTTCTTTCTTCTGCCTATCATTACCAGAAGTACCCTAAAGGTAAATTAAAATGCCATGTTGCATCAGAAAATATTATGAACTTAATATCCGGACTGCCTGCGGGAAATCTTGAGATTGTATAACTTCCAAAGCTGCCTGTCGCTTATCATAATTTAGAAATATATAGCTGCAATTAGGGCAAAAATTATGATAGGGATATTGTAGTGTAAAAATGTAGGAATACAGGTATCCCATATATGGTTATGCTGTCCGTCTGCGTTTAATCCGGCAGTAGGACCGAGTGTTGTATCTGATGCCGGAGAGCCTGCATCGCCTAATGCAGCAGCCGCTGCGAGTACTACTATGCTTGCCGGCACACTCATTCCCAAATGCGAACATATAGGAATAAACAGTACAGCTAAGATAGGGATTGTTCCAAATGAGGTTCCTATGCCCATTGTTATAAATAATCCCAAAAACAGCATCAAACCTGTAGCTATGATTTTACTATTCTGCATAAACGGCATAATTGCATTTACGAGAATATCAATTCCTCCTGTTTCTTTTAATACAAGCGCAAATCCTGCCGCAACAAGCATTACAAATGCAACATATCCCATTAATCCTATGCCTTCATTTATAAGCTTATCCATCTTTCTGTGGCTTACAGCTCCTCCGCCGAAAACAATACCAAGCCCCACAAGTGCTCCAAGCGGAAGCGACTTTGTCCACAACTGGACCGCTAAGGTTGCAAATGCGCCAAGGAGGGTTATATAATGATTTTTATTTAATTTAAGAGCTTCCTCATCCTCTTTTTCAAGTTCATTTTTGCAAACCTCACAGTCTTGATATTCACGAGGTTTTCTGTATGAAATAAATATTGCGGTCAAAAATCCGGCAAACATTGCAAGCCCTAATATCCATGTTGATTTCCATACATCATTTTTTAAAACCTGCATTCCGTTTAATGTCATATTATCTGCGATTAGTCCCTGAAATATAAGTCCGAACCCTGCCGGTATAGCAATGTAAGGAGCTTTTAATCCAAATGCAAGCGCACAGGCTGCTGCGCGTCTGTCAAGTTTAAGCTTGTTCATAACATGAAGCAGCGGCGGAATTAATATTGGAATAAATGCAATGTGCACCGGTATAAGGTTCTGTGACAAAACCGCAATTCCGGCAAGAATAAATAAAAGCATTACTTTTTTATCAGCAATAACATTTGCAATTTTTTTTGCTAAAATTGTTGCAAGTCCGGTATGCGTCATTGCTGCTGCAAATGTTCCAAGTAAAATATAACTCAGTGCAGTTTCGGAATTCCCGCCCATACCGGTGATAAAGGTGCTCATAACCCTGTCAATTCCAAGACCGCCGGTAAGTCCTGCTGTTATTGCAGATATGATAATTGCCAGCAAAACATTTATTCTGCAAAGGCACAATACACATAATAAAATTACTGAGATTATAACCGGATTTAATAAAATTGTCATAACTAGTTTATGGTATCATAAAAATAATGAATAATAAGATAAATTTAAAGGAAATATATGAATTTACATTCAGACAAAGCAAGAAAGTTATTTAAACAGGGATACAATTGTGCGCAATCTGTTTTTTGTGCTTTTGCTGATGAATTAGGAATTGATTTTGAAACTGCCCTTAAGCTTTCGTCCTCTTTTGGCGGGGGAATGGGCAGAATGCGGGAAGTCTGCGGTGCTGTCAGCGGGATGTTTATGGCTGCCGGATTGAAATTCGGATATACTTCTCCTGTTGATAAAGAGGTTAAAGCTGAGCATTATGCAAGAATTCAGGAATTGGCAAAGGTTTTTAAGGCAAAACATGACACAATTATATGCAGGGAACTTTTGGGTGTTGATGCTGACGATAACCCGGTTCCATCCCCAAGGACAAAAGAGTATTATGAAACCCGTCCATGCGAACAGCTTGTTGCGGATGCTGCCGATATATTTGCGGAGTATCTTAGCAAACAAGCTTCAATTAAAAGCTAAGGTTTATCTGGTATTTGTTCAGGAATGTTTGCATGCCGGCTTCGTCAAATTTTAACACAGTGTGTTCTACACCGTTAAAGTTTCTTGTGCCATCTTCAACCATACCAAGGTTTTTATAAAATCTGACGTTTTCAGGTTTGTCTGTTGCCAGTTTAAGAACCTTATTACCTGTTTCTTTGCAAAAGCTTACTATTCTTGCCATGATCGCACGTCCGCAGCCTCTGATCTCTGCATCGCTGCCCTGGTTCCATGGTGCTGTGTTAAGGCTTCTTCCCCAGAGTATACCGTCGTTTTGTATTTCTACATTTGCAACAGCCTGAAGTCTGCCGTCATCAGTTCTTAATGTAAAGTAATGCGCGTCAGGGTAAATTGTACAGGACTTGTAGGCTGGAAGAATATCTGCCTCAGGATATGGTGTTTTAAGCCACTGTCTTTTTATGTCTTGTGCTAATTTTGTGTACTCTTCAGGGGCGCTGAATGCGGAAATATCTTTTATATCTCCAAAAAGAGGTTTAGCCTCCCGTATATTTTGCAGGTATACGCTCTGTCCATCCTTTAAAATATTCCAAGGAAGATTTTGTTTTTCCTGCGGAACAAACAAGTTGAACTTTGTGTCCTTATTCTTAAATCTTTCGGTAAGAATTTTTCTGTTTAATGCAAGTGTCTGCATATATTCTGCAAAGTCGCGGTCCTCTTTTGACGTAATTGTATAACTTCCGTCCGCCATACTCTGTATTTCTTTCTGGAGTTCCGCCGGCAGCTTGTCTTTAGGTATATCAAATCTTATGCCTGCTTTTTCTATTCTTTCAAAGGCTTTATTTATGGTATTTTCATCAGCTGACATTACTATGCGTACATAGCCTTCGCCGTTTTTTCCAAAAACAGTTCCGGGAGTGAAGGCAACCTGCGCTTTATGAAGTACATATTTGAAAAATTCATCTGAGGTGAATTTGGGCGGAACTTTTGCCCATAGATAATAGGTTCCGTCTGTAGGCTTTGCATCGCTGCCAAGTTTATGCAGCCATTTGATGGCTGTGTTTTTTCTGCTTCTGTAAATTTTATTTATTTTGTTTATATAGCCTTCCTCATCTTTTAGTGCTGCAATTGCAGCGTGCTGAACAGGAACATATACACTTCCGCCTGAAAGATATTTGGCGTTAAGCAGGTTATCAATATTATCCTTATCGCTTACCGCAAATGCAACACGAAGTCCCGGCATACTCTGGGCTTTACTCATTGTATGAACCTGAAATGCTAAATCTTTTGCACCTTCTACCTGCAAAATTCCGGCAGCTTTTTTCCCGGAATGGGTTACCTCACTGTTATCCATATCATGAATAATCAGGATATTGTGTTTTCTTGCCCATTTGACGGCATCTTCAAAAACTTTTTTAGGTGCAAATGAGCCGGTAGGATTGTGCGGATAATTCAGAATGAGAATTTTTGCATCATCCGGCATTTTATTAAAATCAGGCAGATAACCGTTTTCCGGAGTTAAGTCAAAAGGAACACGATTTAAGTCATGGCGTGTGATTAAATCATCATAAAGCGAATAACCTGGATTTGGTACAAGAACCTTATCTCCATGATTTGCGTATGCTGTGAATATATGATCTATTGCATCAGAAGCTCCGGACGTTGTCATAATTTCAGTTTTAGGATTAACCTTTATTCCGAAACGTTTCATCATCCAGTCTGCTGCGGCATAGAAAAAGGCTCCCTCACCTTTTGGGTTGTTGTATCTATGTGACCATAAATCGTTTACTTTTGCTTTTAATGCTTCTTTTGCTTTCTGCGGCGGGGTTAAATCAGGGTTCCCCATAGACATATCAACTGTTAATCTGTCGCCATGCAGGTAGCGGGCTTTGCCTATTTCTTTAATATATTCCGAAATTAAATAGTCGGATCTCCGGAGCCTTTTTGCGGGGTTAATTATTCCTGTAAAGTAAATACTGCCGGAGGTGTAAGCTAAGCCTGCCCCTCCTGTTCCTCCGGAAATAGTGTTATGGTTGTTGTTTTTATGTTTTGAATTTCTGTTGTTTTTTAATTGGTTTACCGGCTGGTAATTGTTTAGGGTATTAATTGCATAAATTTTCATAATACCAATTTAAAAACTCTGAAAGAATTTTTTTGCTATTTGTGAAACTTATGGTTTAACGTTTTACAAAGGAGGGCAAATGCTCCTTTAACAGCTTTGCTGTGGTTTAGGGCATTAAGCATTAAAAAGTCGTGGTGAGTGTTATTAATTCTTACGCTGAGAACATCCACCCCGGCTTCATCAAGTTTTCTGGCATATGCTTCTCCTTCATCACGCAGTACATCGTTTTCGTCAACAATTACCAGAGCAGGCGGCAGACCTGTCAAATCGTTCACTGTTGCCTGAAGAGGTGAAACATAAATTTCTTTTCTTAGCCTTTTATCAGGTAAATAAGCATCCCAGAACCATTCCATTGCTTTTTTTGTCAGCCATGGACCGTCTTTAAACAGTCTGTAAGATTCCGTATCCATTTCTGCATCAGTAACAGGGTAGATAAGTGCTTGAAACAGAATTTTCGGACCGCCTTCTTTTTTAGCTTTAATTGCTGTGGCAGCAGCCATATTCCCGCCTGCACTGTCGCCTGCAATTGCTATCCTGTCTGAGTCAATATTAAAATCCTGCGGGTTTTCATACAAGTATTTCAAAACCCCGTAAATTTGATTAATTGCAGTTGGATAGATTGCCTCAGGCGAGCGGGAATAGTTTACGAATGCTACAACTGAATTTGTACAGTTTGCAAGTTTTCTGATAAGCATATCATGTGTTTCTTTGTCCCCCATAATCCAGCCGCCGCCATGAATGTATAATATAACAGGAAGAATTTCATTAGAATCCTTTGGTCTGACAAACCTTACATCTATGTTTCCTGCTATTTCAGAAAATATATTTATATCAGATATTTCTGCTTCTATTTCAGAATGTGTTGCCCGTTGCAAATCAACCAGAAACTGCCTTGCCTCGTGAGGTGTAAGCTCATATAAAGGTTTTGTATCTCTTGCTTCAAGGTTTTTGATGAAGTTTTGCGTAACTCTGTCTAAATGCGGTGATTTTGATGATGCTTCTGACATAATATCTCCTTATCTTTTCTCTATTTCTTTTTAAATTCTCTTAAATATATAAATTTAATCCATTACCCGGTCAGACAGAATACCGGCGGCTGATGCGGGAGGTTTAGTTTTTGCAAATACTTGTAGGAGAAAATTCTGTGATAAGTAACGCGAGCGGAATTTTAGAGTTCCGTTAGAAAAGGTGCGCCGCCGTAATGCTGTGTTGAGCAGGAGAAAGCTGCAGTGCCGGATTAAATTACAGGAGTAAATATGGCAAAGAAGAAAAAAGAAACATCAAAACAACAGGCTAAAATTAAAAAAGTTATGGGTGAATTTAAACAGGGAGATTTAAAATCATCATCGGGCGATACGGTTTCTAATCCACAGCAGGCAATAGCAATTGCTTTGAGCGAGGCTGGCGTTCAAAAAAAGAAAAAATAAAAAGTTTTGTAACAAAGTTCTTTTATAAAATATATTTTTTTTGTATGCTTGGCGTGTGTGTGAAAAAGGAGTATATCATGCCAAAATTTAATTTGATGTCTTACATTATGCCTCCTGAGGACAAAATGTTTTTTACACTTTTCCAGGAGAGTGCTGAAATTTGTGAAGAGTCGGCTAATCTTTACAACCAGATTATGCAGAGTGATTTGAATGAGGAGAAAAAAGAGATAGCTCTGAAATTCAAAAAGAAAGGCTCGAGGTCATTTAAATTAACGCTGAAGCAGCTGAATAAAAGTTTTATAACGCCGATTGAGCGGGAGGACATACAATATATTTCAGTTCAGCTTCATAAAATCAACAAAAAAATTATAAAAGCCTGTTTAAACCTTGAGGTGTATAGACTTACTGAATATACATCAGAGATGAAAGAACAGGCTTTAATTTTGGTTAAGGCAACATCCGAGTTAATAAGAATTCTTAAAAAATTCAAAAAAGTAAGCGATGTTGAAGAAATTACAAAAGAGAATATTGCTATGAAGGAACTTGAAACCAAGGGTGATGAAATTCACAGACGGGCAATCAAAGAATTGTTCTCAGGAAAATATGACGCACTTGAGGTTATCAAATTAAGAGATATTTATAAAGAAATTGAAAATGCTCTTGATGCGTGTTTCTACGTTTCTGACACTATTTTGAATGTTGTATTGAAACAGAGTTAGCATAGGAATTAAGATTATGACAATTACGATATTATTGTTAATAGCTGTAGTAGCAGTGGCTCTTGCATTTGAGTTTATAAACGGATTTCATGACTGTGCAAATGCTATCGCAACAGTAGTTTCTACTAAAGTTCTTTCTCCAAAGCAGGCAGTTCTCTTCGGGGCAAGCCTTGAGTTTGTTGGAGCTTTGACCGGTACGCATGTTGCAAAAACCATTGGTTCGGGTATTGTTAATGCGGAGATGATTACGCTTACAGTAATATTTTGTGCACTGCTTGCTGCGGTATTATGGAATTTGCTTACGTGGTATCTCGGATTACCTTCAAGCTCATCACACGCTCTTATAGGAGGGCTTCTTGGGGCAACTATTGTGAAGGCCGGAGTTGATGCTGTACATGTAACTACCTTGCTTGATAAGGTGATTATACCGATGTTTACTTCGCCTTTACTTGGTTTTTGTGCCGGTTTTGCTCTGATGCTTCTGCTCATAAGGCTTTTGTATAAGGCTAATCCGCAGGTTGTTAATAAAAAATTCAGAAAACTCCAGCTTATTTCTTCTGGATTAATGGCACTGAGCCATGGCTCAAATGATGCTCAAAAAACAATGGGTATTATTACTCTTGCTCTACTTGCAGGCGGTGTTTTGCATAAAGGTCCGGCAGGTGATTTTGAAATTCCGATTTATGTAATTATTGTATGTGCGCTTACTATGGCTGCCGGTACAATGAACGGAGGCTGGAAGATTATTAAGACTATGGGGCATAAGATTATAAAACTGAAACCTATTCATGGTTTTGCTGCTGAAACTTCTGCTGCCGGGTTAATCTTGACCGCATCGCATTTTGGTATTCCTCTCAGTACAACGCATGTTATTTCAACTGCGATTATGGGAGTCGGCTCTACTCTACATGCCCACGCTGTAAAATGGCGTATTGTAGGAAATATTGTTACTGCATGGGTATTGACTATACCGGCATGTATGATTTTATCAGCTGTGATCTATTATTCGGTTTATCGTTTTGCAGGAACAGTAATTCATTAATATAATTGCTCACAGCAAAACTTGCTGTGAGCATAATGCCTATGATAAAATCCCGCGATAAACTATTCCGCGTGATAACCCTGAATTTGTTAATATTATTTAGCGGGAGCGGAATTCTAGATTGGCGTTAGAACAGGTCGCCGGACTTTAATTGAACCTGAGGGCATTTGCAGCATGATATTAAATCATTTTTGTCAGAGTATATTAATAAATCTTTCGAACGCAAGCGCTCCTTCTGTATTACGTTTGAATACTCCGGCGTCCTCAAGTACTTTTACAAAAACCTGACCTGTTTCGTGTTCAAGAATTTCCATAATATTTTCCTTTGTAAAGTTATAGTTTGGAATAAATTCTTCAGCCCAATCAGCATGCTTTGCTGTGAGTACGTTTTCTCTTAAATCCTTCTTCTCCAATATTAATTGCGCAAGTGTCTTAAGCTCCCTGTCAAGTCTTGCAGGCAGGACGGCAAGTCCCATTACCTCAATTAAACCTATATTTTCTTTTTTTATGTGATGAAGGTTTGCATGCGGATGATATACCCCGAGAGGATACTCTTCGGTTGTTATATTATTCCTCAGGACTAAGTCAAGTTCAAATATTTTTCCTTTTTTGCGTGCAATAGGTGTAATTGTGTTATGCGGTTCTCCGTTGGTTTGCGCAAATATAAATGCACTCTCATCACTGTATGAACGCCATTTGTTTAGAATATAGTCCGCAAGTTCTGTAAGCTTATTCTCGTTTTTATGACGAAGCCTGATGACCGAAAGCGGCCATTTTACAATTCCCGCTTCGACATCTTCATATCCGCTGATTGTAATATGTTTTTCTATTCCTGCGCGTTCCATTGCAAATTCATATCTTCCTCCCTGAAAATGGTCGTGCGACAGAATTGACCCGCCAACAATAGGTAAATCAGCATTTGAGCCTATAAAATAGTGCGGAAACAGGTTGAGAAAATCAAATAATTTTCTGAAAGTTTCTTTATTTATAACCATAGGAATATGCTTGCCGTTAAACGCTATGCAGTGTTCATTGTAATAAACGTAAGGCGAGTATTGAAAGTACCATGGTTCATCGTTAATTGTTAGGGGGATTACTCTGTGGTTTTCACGTGCGGGATGGTTTATCCTTCCTGCGTAACCCTCATTTTCCGCGCATAGCATACATTTAGGGTAAGTGCTTTGTTTTGCGGTTTTAGCCGCTGCGATTGCTTTTGGATCTTTTTCAGGCTTAGAAAGATTTATTGAAAGATCAAGTATTCCGTAAGGTGTTTCGGCAGACCAGCGAAGATCTTTTTCTATACGGTATTTTCTTATGTAATCTGTGTTTTGTGAAAATTCATAATACCAGTCGGTTGACATTTCAGGAGAAATTTCATGGAGGTCATAGAATTTTTTAATTACTTCATGAGGAGGCGCTACCAGGCATCCCATTATTTTTGTATCAAATAAATCACGATAAACGATGCTGTCCTCAATCAGCCCTTTTTGAACTGCATAATCAAGAATTTCTTTTAAAACCGGCTCAAGCGAAATACCGCCGGAGTTTTTTTTCTGTAACGGCGATGGTGTATAATCATCTTTTTGCAGAACTTCCAGTATACGATTTGTTGTATATATTCTGTCTGAAAGCTGGATTAAGCCCTTTTCAATGCCGTATAAAACAAGTTTTTGTATTGCATCATCTATCATAAAAATCCTTATTTTTATATTGCCGCGTCTGCACTCTGCTGATTCTTTGCAGACGGCGGCAACGCGATTTATTCATTAAATCCGTCCGGATGATTTTTGTGCCATTTCCAGGCGGTAGCTATAATTTCTTCAAGATCTGCATGTTCAGGTTTCCAGCCGAGTACGGATTTTGCTTTTTCGCTTGATGCAATAAGCTGAGCCGGATCGCCTGCGCGTCTTGGTGAAACTACTGCCGGAATAGGATGTCCGGTAACTTTTCTTGCAGTATCTATAACTTCTTTTACGCTGAACCCGATACCATTTCCAAGGTTGAATATATCACTTGGATTTCCTTTTCTAAGATACTCAACTGCAAGTATATGCGCCTGTGCCAGATCTGTAACGTGAATATAATCTCTTATGCAGGTTCCGTCTTTTGTCGGATAGTCATCGCCAAAGATAGAAACAGTTTCTCTTTTCCCGTTTGGTACCTGCAAAATAATTGGTATAAGATGTGATTCCGGATTGTGTGCTTCTCCTATCTCGCCTGAAACATGGGCGCCGCAGGCATTAAAGTATCTGAGGGAAACATATCTCAAATTATGAGCTTTGCTTACCCATTTAAACATTTTTTCCATTGAAAGCTTTGTTTCTCCGTATGTATTTGTAGGTTCTGTACGGTCGCTTTCGAGTATCGGAATATTTTCAGGCTCTCCGTATGTTGCTGCGGTAGAGGAGAATACAATTTTATCAATGCCGTTTTCAACCATTGATTTCAACAGCACCATTGTGCCGTAAAGGTTATTATCATAATATTTTAAAGGTTCTGTCATGCTCTCTCCGACAAGAGAGTTTGCAGCAAAGTGGATTACCGCATCAATTTTTTCTTTTTTAAAAAGGTCATCGAGAAAAGACTTATCTCTAATATCACCTTTATAAAACCTTGCTTTGGGATGAACAGCTTTAATATAACCGGTTTGAAGATTATCTGCAATAACAACATCTTCACCTTTATCTATTAATTCATAAGCTGTATGTGACCCTATATACCCTGCTCCGCCTAAAATTAAAACTGTCATCTTTTTCTCTCCTATTTAAATTGTATTCCGCCGTAAGGTCTTATTGATAATATATGGCAGGTCCCTATGCCGGTTACTGCCTCAATTCTTGTTTTAAATTCATCAAGCAGCTCCTCAGGAACAAAAGCCTGGACTGTTCCGGCAAAGCCTCCGCCATGAACTCTGAATGCCCCGCGGTCTTTTAAGACTTCATCACACATAGCAAGTACAACTGCTACTGCTTGGTCTGCTGATGAGCCGCAGACGTTTACATTTTGCAGGTACATAAATGAGGATTTCCCTGATTTATTAATTATTGATAAAAATTTTGTAAAATCTCCGTTTTGAAGTGCTTTTGCTTCTTCTTTTGCCCGTTCACTGTCATTGAAATAATGCAGTGCACGCAAAACTGCTCTGTCACCGGCTTTTTTTCTAAGTTGAGGAATGTGCTTTATAAACTCATCTTTATTCACTTCCCGCAAATATTTTTTGTTAAAAAATTCAGCAATTGTTTTCATTTCAGCAGGAATTGTTGCATATTCATCTGTAAGGTCTGAATGGTCAGCGCCTGAATCAATTATGCAAAGTGCATATCCTGTTTTGGTAAAATCAAAGTTAACTTTTTGTATTTTAGGATTTTCAGTATCTTTAAAGTCTATTGCAACTGCACTTCCTACAGAAGATGCCATTTGATCCATTAGCCCGCTTGGTTTGCCGAAATAAATATTTTCTGCATACTGTCCGGCTTTAGCAATTTCAACCGCTGAAACTTTACCATTACAGAATAGACCGTTTATGATATTTCCGATTAAGACCTCAAAGGCAGCAGATGACGATAAGCCGGACCCTTTTAAAACATTAGATGAGGTATATGCGTCAAATCCTTTTACTTCGTATCCGGCAGCTTTGAATTTTGCAGCAACCCCTCTGATAAGAGCTTTTGCCTGATTGTACTCTCTTTTATCAGGCTGAAGTTCATCAAGATTAATTACATCAAGCGGGTAACCTTCTGATTGAATCCTTATAATGTTCTGATTATTAGGTGCGGCAGCAGCAATTACATCAAGATTAATACTTGCAGCAAGAACGCAGCCATGCTGATGATCTGTATGGTTCCCGCCTATTTCTGTTCTGCCTGGCGCTGAAAATAAGCTGATATGCTCTGCCGGAGCAAATGTTTTTTCAAAATTATCAATTACATTCAAAAACCGTTCTGCATAAAATGCTGTTTTTGCCGGCTTTACACAGTAAATTTCTGCAAGCTCTTCTTTAAACTTATTATTTTTTAAATCTTTTTTCAGAATTTCAGTTAATTCCATTCCACCCTCAAAACTCAGACGTAATAATTTTATACCACATTTATATGAATTTTAAACAACTAAATAAATGATATGTTAATTTGCTGAAAAATACGGGTATAATATATAAAAATGGTCTTATCGTTTATAGTTTACAGAGGAGATTTTGCATGGAACCAAATATTGACGGAACTGGTGTAATTTCTGATGATGCGAGGGCAGCTAAGGCTAAAAGAATGAAAGTTTTCATAACTTTTGCTGCCGGCATGGCCGGTTTGCTTTTCGGACTTGATATTGGTGTAATATCCGGAGCTTTGCCGTTTATTACAACACATTTTGAGCTTACCAGCCGTTTGCAGGAATGGGTTGTAAGTACAATGATGCTTGGTGCGGCTTTAGGGGCTGTTTCTACAGGCTGGATTTCTTTTAAGCTTGGAAGAAAGAAAAGTTTGATGTCCGGAGCAGCCTTGTTTGTACTCGGCTCAATAGGCTCAGCTTGTGCGCCTAATGTACCGATACTTCTTATTTCAAGAGTAATGCTCGGCTTTGCTGTCGGTATTGCATCTTATGTTGCGCCTCTTTATCTTTCTGAAATGGCAGAGAAGGAGGACAGGGGCAAACTCATTTCAATGTACCAGATGATGGTTACAATAGGTATTCTTGTTGCATTTATATCAGATACAATCTTCAGCTACGGCGGTCACTGGAGAATGATGCTCGGTATAATCAGTGTCCCTGCATTACTTTTAATGATTTCGGTATTCGGTCTGCCGGATAGTCCGAGATGGCTTGCTTCTAAAGGTAAGTTTGAAAAAGCAAAAGAAATTCTGAGAATGCTTTCCACAACTGATGCCAAGGCGGATGCCGAGTTGAATGAAATTCACGAAAGTCTTAAAGTTAAACAGGAGGGCTGGAGTTTATTTAAAGAAAACAAAAACGTAAGGCGTGCAGTGTATCTCGGAATGCTTTTGCAGGCAATGCAGCAGTTTACCGGAATGAACGTAATTTTATATTACGCTCCTCAGATTTTTAAGCATGCCGGTTTTGCAAATACAGAACAGCAAATGATTGCAACCGTAATTTGCGGTTTGACAAACGTCCTTGCTACCTTAATTGCGATGAAAACGGTTGACAAACAAGGCAGAAAACCTATTTTAAAAATCGGATTTGCAGGGATTGCTCTGGGTACATTCCTGCTCGGGGTTTGTTTGTTTATGATTAATGCAGGATTTAGTGCTCTCTGGATTTCAATTCTTGCAGTCATAATGACATTATTTACAATTACAAGTTTTGCAATGAGTGCCGGACCGGTTGTATGGATTTTGTGTTCCGAAATTCAGCCGCTCAAGAGCAGGGATTTTGGTGTAGCTTGTTCTACAACTACAAACTGGATTGTAAATATGATTATCGGTGCTACATTCCTTACATTAATCAATCAGTTTGGAATTGCGGTTACATTCTGGATTTATACTGCGCTGAACATTTCGTTTGTAATCTTTACAATCCTGCTTATCCCTGAAACTAAAGGTATTTCCCTTGAAAAAATTGAGAAAAACCTTATGGACGGGAAACGCCTGCGTGATATTGGCGTTTAAATTATTCCAAACTTGTAAATAATTGTTTTATCATAAACTTCTCCCGGCTTTAACACAGGTTGGGGGAAGTTTTTGTTTACAAACGCATTAGGAAAATACTGGCATTCAAGACAAAAGGCAGAACGGTTTTTAATTTCTGCACCTTTTTTTTCTATACCGGCTCCGTCAAGGTAATTCCCGCTGTATAGCTGAACTCCCGGCAAATTTGTTAAAACTTCAAGAGTTATACCTGAGTGTTTGGAAAAAGCTTTTGCTGCTGTAATAATACTTTTTCCGTCATAATTTTTAATAACCCAGTTATTGTCAAATCCTTTTGCAAATTTTATTTGTTCATAATCCGAATTAATATCAGCCCCTAATTGCTTTGGTGTTCTGAAATCCATCGGGGTATCTTGCACAGAGAGAATTTCTCCTGTAGGAAGAGATCGCCCGTCATTTCTTGTAAATTGTTCTGCGAAAATTTGTACATACTGGCTCGATATATCCCCGTTTTCAACTCCGTCAAGGTTAAAGTAAGAGTGGTTAGTCAGTGCACATACAGTATCTCCGTCTGACATAGCCTTATAGCGAATTTCAAGGGCTGTTGCTTTTAATGTATAAGTTATTTCTGTTTTTAATTCTGCCGGGTAACCTTCTTCTCCATCAGGACTTATATATGTAAATTTTATACCATTTTCAATAATTTCAGTGTTCCATAGTTTCTTGTTAAACCCTTCAAAACCTCCATGAAGCTGGTTTTCACCCTCGTTTTTGGAAAGTTGGAAGCTTTTGCCGTTGAGAAAAATTATGCCGTCTTTTATTCGGTTTGAACACCTTCCTACAGTTGCTCCTAAGTATTTATCGCCGTTTTCGTATTTTGAAGCGCAGTTGTAGCCTAAAACCACATCTTTTAAGCAGGAATTTTTATCCGGAACTTTTAACGACACTACTGCTGCGCCCAGGTTTGTCAAGGATGCTTCTGCCTGCCCATTATTCAGGGTGTATAGAAATACTTCTGCACCGGATTTTATTTTCCCGAAACTTTCTATTTTGACCATAGTTCTATTTTAGCATATAATTGGGGCAAATGGCGCTTAATAAAAAAAATCTTTAAAAGAACGGGATATTTTTTACAGGAAATAGTCAGAAGTAAAATAGTTGTACAGGCAATTCTGGTTGTAGTTATTTCCGGTGCACTTGTTGTACTTTTTAAGATTAGTATCACTGTACTATTTTTATTTATACAGAATTATATTTCAGAGTTATCCTTTGTAGAAAAATTAGTGGTTTTCCCGCTTATTACAACTTTGGGCGGATTAATCTCCGGAATTTTGGTTTTCAAAATTGCACCGGAAGATTTGAGCGCAAAAAATAATTTTTACGGACTTTAATCCTGTATGCTCTCAATTCCCCCATATTCAAGATATAGTTATAATGGATTTAATATAACCAGTTCCGGAAAAATGCTTTTGGCTGATAAAAACAGGGTTTCTTTTACCGGAGATGCCGGATGTTTGTCTAATGAAAATAAATCAGTGCTTGATTCAATTAATTATGTTTATTCACTTATTTCAAAGGAATTGGAACAAAAGTCTGACAAGGGGATTAAATATATCGAAGAACAATCCGGTGTAACTCTTTATAAAGGTATGATTTTTAAAAACATCGGCAAAAATAAATCTACAGTTACCGTTGTTGTTCCTCAAAAAAATAAACAGGGTGATGTCATAAAAATTACCATAAAAGACAAAAATAAAGAACCTGAAAATTATTATATTTTTGATCTGAATAAGGTTGCATTAAGCAATGACAGAACAAAAATATTATCAAAAGCCGAAATGGAAGAATACGATATTGATGCAAAGATAAGCGATATTTCTTCAGATCTTGATGAAAATTTTTTGAATCTGCGTAAAATTGTAATGTCCAGAACCGGTAAGGATTTACGTCCTAATGACGGTCTTATTCCTTATGATATATCCTCTGATCTTGACTGTATTACAGATGCTGCTGAAGCTGCCGATAAAAAATTTGATGACTTTACGCTTTCAGAAAAACAATACCTTACACAGAATTTTTCCAGATATGTTCCGTCAAAAGTTCAGCGCTTTCATACATTTAAAAATCTCGGCAAAGACCGTCTGACTATTACTTACGGAAAAATTTCGTCAGGACTGCATAGCGGTTTGTCAAAGATTATTGTATCAGATAGTAATGGGAATTATGTTGATTCATATCTTATTAAAAATAATAACAAACTTGTTTCCAATTACAATCCGAAATATCCGAATTGTATTCAGGAGAAACTTACATTTTATGATGAATTTTCCATAGACAAACGCTGTAATAAATTAGCTGAATATGCAGGATTGTTAAAAGATGTTTTTATTGATTTTGAACATTATGTTGTAAGGCAGAAACTTCCTGAGCCAAAAATACTGAAAGACGGTGTATTCTGCAAAGATGATTTGGAAAAACTGACAAAAGTATTTGTTTCATATAATACGATAAATAACGAGTTTGCCAAATTAAACCAGCCTCAGATAACTGCTCTAAAAACTTCTTATGGAAAACTTGACTGCTCTCCGGGAAAAAGAGGCTTTGAGTTTAAGGATGCCGGCAAAAAGGGCAGGAATATTTCGTATTATAAGATGCAGTGTTACCATCCGGATGTTGTGAGGATTATTGTTAATGATGAAAAAGCAGATGCTCCACAGTATTTTTTAATACAGAACGGAAAGCTTGTTAAAAATTATAATCCTGCTTATCCTAATGTAATTCCTAAGAATTTGATTTTCTATAATGAAGAAGAAATTCAATCTAAAAATATTTCTGAATACATTGATATTTTGGATAAATGTATGACTGATTTAAAAACTTATGTAAACGATGCCGCAGAAAAAAGAAGAGAAGCTAAACTTGCAGAACTGAAAAAGAAACAGGAAGCTCAAATACTCAAACAAAAAATTAAGGCAGGGCTTATTCCAAAGCCGCCTAAACGGGTAAAACCGCAAAACCCGAAACAGCAGAAAAATGATACACAAAAACTTATAAAAATTTTTATAAAGGAACGTACCTCAGATTTTAAATCTGCGCTGGAAAAAGCACAGATTAATCTTGATGAATTTGATGCTGCAATGATTGAAATCCAGCGTCAGGTCAGAGCATTTTTTGAAAAAAATAACAATACGGAAATACAATAATGTTAAGATTATAAAATCTTTAATTAATAATCTTCTATAATACAAAAAAGTATATTATAATAAATAATTAAAAGAAGGATAGCGGATTATGTTAAAGAAATTTATACTGTTTGCGGCTGCTGTTATGTTTGTACAGCCTGTGCTTGCAGGAACTTTTTTTGAAGGAGAAGCCGCGGCTGAAAATACAATTCAGTCAAGGATTGATAATGTTGGCACAACTCTGCTTAATTGTAATAAAATCCCACACAGGATTATATTTGTTTATGACAAAAAAGAAAAGAAAAAGCTTATTTCTCTTGATAAAGACTTAACCAGCCGTCAGGTTGTTGTTTACGATGGTTTGTACAAATCAGTGCAAACTGATGATGAACTTGCAGCAATGCTTGCCAGAGAAATTTCTGTGGCAGTGAAATCTTACAGTGGGATTTGGGGCGGAACCCTCGATTCTGTACAGGTAGCGCTTGGCTCTAAAAAGTTTGAAACCGTAGCTGATAAAAGAGCTGTTGATTATATGGTAAATTCCGGTTACAACCCGCTTGCATTAATCGTTTTTATTAACAAAACTTGCCCGCAAAAACGGTTTGACAGATTTTCCAGACATAATTTAACTTCCAAAAGACTTGCCCGTATTTATGAGTATATTACCTATAAATATCCGCAATATTTGGAAAACAATGATTATGTTAACAATAAATATTATCAAAATTTTCTTTTAACTTCTCTTTCCAACCGTAGAAAGCTTGAAGAAAAAATAAAAAACCGTTCTACCGAGGAAGTGGATTATGATTAAATTTTTTGCGGTATTTCTTACTTCTATAATTCTCTGCCTCAATGCTGCTGCTTTTGCAGAAAATGAGTATCAGGAAACAAATGCTGATGTTTCTGAAGAAAAAATTCTTCCTTATGATTATACAGATACAACCGCAATTCCGGTAAGGCTTGCGGTCACAAAAGAGGTTTCAAGCGAAAAAGGGCTGCTGGAAGGTGAACTGCTTGATTTTAGAGTTATAAGAGATGTTTATTATAATGAAGAGCTTATTTTAAAAAAAGGTGACATTGTAAAAGGACGTATCGAAACTATAGTAACCAGCGGAATGAACGGTTTTCCAGCAGAGATTATGATTGATGATTTTGAGCTTCCGGGTATAAAGCAGTCACAGCTAATGGGCGGATATGTAAAAAAAGGACAGAACAGATGCTTCTGGGTTTATCCTTTGAAATGGTCTTTAACTTTAATCCCGTTCGTGGGTTCTCTTACCAATTTTATAAAGGGCGGGCATGTAAAACTCCGTCCTACTGATATTATAACTATATATTATTATCCAAACTGGCGTTAAGTTTAGAGTTCTTCAACTTCTTCTTCCGGCAGGTCAAAGTTTTCATCGTTTACTTCTCTCAGGAAGTTTGTCCAGCTGTTGTAATAATCTGCAAGGGCATATGTGTAACCGACAATAATTGATCTGTAAGATTGCTTCATTACTATCAGTGAAGTTATATCGGAGTTGCCGTTTTCATAACTGTCTTTTGATATTTCTATCAGTTCCTCGGAATCTTTAACAATTTTTTTCTCATAATAGTTGAGATTTTCGACTGCTGTGAGAAATTTTTCGTACGCAGCACTTACATCTTTAATCGCCTTATTTTTAACCGAATCATAATTTAATTCAGCTTGTTGAAGCTTATATGCAGCGTTTTGAATTTCAGGCGAGTAGTTATAAAATAGTGGAATGTTAACAAGGCTTGCTCCTGCATAAGCTCCGCTGTTAAAGTGTCCGCTGTCCATCTGGGAGCCTACCTGATATGCGTAACCTCCGACAAGAGAAATGTCCGGTATTCTCTGACGGGCAACAACTGTAAGATTTTTTTCTGCAACATCTATCTGTTGTTTTGCGATTTGAATATCAAACCTTTTGGCAATTGCTTTTTGAACAATTTCAGAGAACTGTGGAAATTCAAAATCCGGAGGAGGGGTTAACATTTCATCAAAGTTATTTTCTTCAGAGAAAATTTTATCCATACTGTCGTATGTAATATGGTTAGGATCATTAATTATTTTGTTAAAACTGCTCAGTGCGGTTTTAACATTAACTTTAGCTGAATTAACCTGTGTAATCATTTGGTTAAGAGCAATTTCTGCCTGTAAAACATCAATTTCCGGAACTTTTCCTGCCTTAGATCTGGTTTGTGCGATTTCAAGCAGTTCATCCTGTAAAAGTTTCTGCTGTTCAAGAGTGTGAAGGATTGATTTTGCAGCAACAAGATTAATGTAAGCTTCTCTTACATCCATTTTTAAATCAAATTTTGTATAATCAACATTTTTCTGAACAAGCTGAAGATTTGACTTTGCAAGTTTTTTTCTTGCGCTTCTTTTTGCAATTTCGATTTCCTGGCTTACACCGAGCTGTTTAGGCTCGCTCTGCCCTGCACCTCCAAGAAAGTAAAAGGCATCAAGAGAAGGGTTTTGAAGTCTATTAGCCGATTTTATATTATTCTTTGCTATATTAATTTCTATTTGTGCGGCTTTCAAATCTATATTATTTTTAAGCGCAGCATCAATGGCTTCATCGAGGTAAACTTTTTTTAATTCCTCTGCGCCCAGCATACTGCATTGTATAGATAATAAAAATATAAACAGCCAGATTACTTTTTTCATACTATAAAAGTATATCATAAATTTTAAATACTTTGATATACAATTTTAATATTTTTTATAGAGCAGGCAAAAAAAATTTTTTTCTGTTTTACATATTACAACAGAAAGGAGAAAATTATGATGAAGTTACACAGTTACATACTTAATTCTGATCTATTTAGATCTGAAACAATTACGGGGGGGGGGGGGCACCGTATAAGCCCTATTCTCTAAGCTTTTCGGGTAAAAAGGAAATAGCGGATGCCTTTGTTAAATCCGTAAAAAACCGAAATAGGGAAAAGCCTACTTTTGCAAATATTAACTTAATGGGGAAATGTAATTTAAAATGTTTTTTCTGTATTGGGAATGAGTTAAAAAATATATCTGAACAGGTTGGTAAAAATATAACAAAAATTTCTCAATTAAATGTTCCTTTTAAAGAATGGAAGAATTTTGATCGTTTTTTGAACGATACTAAAGATATTGGCATAGAGAAATTATATTTGACAGGAATGAATACTGACCCTGCTTTATATAAATATTTGCCGGAATTGATAAAATATTTAAAAGAACAGGGCTTCAAAGTCGGCATAAGAACTAACGGATATTATTATCCAAAACAAATGCCAGAAGTTTTATCATCTTTAAATTCCGGAATTTCTTATTCAATTCACTCCGTCAATCCGGATATAAATAAAAAGATTATCGGAACTTCAAAAATGCCGGATTGGGATATTATAATACCAAAAAGCGGAGAAAACTGCAGAGTTGCAACTGTTGTTAACAGGTATAATGAAGATGATATTTTGAATACTATAAAATACCTTTCAAAGTTTCCTAATGTAAAATATATACAGCTCAGATCTATTTGCTCTGATATTGAAAAGGAAAGGTATACGCTAGATACACAAGCTTTTGAAAACTTAAAAAATAAAATAGCAAAAAACTTTTCTAAAGTTAAAGACTATAAGGGCTACCCCGTATATAATATTTATGGAAAAGAGGTAAGCTTCTGGGATCCTCTGCAGGTTACAATAAATTCTACAAATTACTTTACTGACGGAACAATTTCCAATAGCTATTTCGTTACAGAAGGGTATTCGAAAAGTAAGTTATTAAAATAAATGTTCATATAAATATTAAAAAGCAGGATTAATTATAATTAATCCTGCTTTTTAAATCAGAGAGGATGGGATTCGAACCCACGGTGGAGTTGCCCCCACACAACCTTTCCAAGATTGCACCTTAAGCCGCTCGGACACCTCTCTTTTTCTCTTTTTTCAGTCTAACATGAAAAAGTTTCATGTTCAATTACTTTTTTAATGTGTAAATTAAATGTTTCATTTGCCGCCCGCGGACGTTTTTTAAAAATTCTCCGGTAACATTTGCACCAAGGTATTCTGCAACATGTATTGAGTTTTTGTTTTCCGGTCGTATTTCAAAAATTATGCTGTCTAAATTTAATTTGTTAAAAGCATAATCAACAATTCCCTTTGCCCCTTCACGAGCAAACCCGTTATGCCAGAATTCTTCTTTTAAAATGTATCCTGCTTCATAATATTCTTTCCCGTCAATAATGTCAGGTAATAGGGCAAACTGTCCGACAATTTCTGAGCTCTGTTTCTCTATTGCAAGAAAATATCCCAAATTATATTTTTTATAATATTCCTTGTTCTTTTTTATCCAGCCAAAAACGTCATTATCATCGAAATCATACTCCCAGGCATACATTACTCGCGGGTTTTTGAGCATTTTCGCAAGTTCGCCAAAATCTTTTTCATCCATTTCCCGGAGTATTAAACGTTTAGTTTCAAGAAAAATCTCTTCCATAAATTCAATTATATGATAAAATTTCTTTACAGGAAACTTTTATGGATAAGATTATAAAAAAAGCAGCAAAAGGACTAAGAGGGGAAGTAACCATCCCTTCAGACAAATCAATATCACACAGGGCTGTTATGTTTGCATCGCTTGCAAAGGGTAAGTCTGTTATAAGAAATTTTTCAAACGGACAGGATCCTCATTCTTCATTGAAGGTTTGCAGTGCTCTTGGTGTGGAGTATAACTTTTCCGACGGTGTCCTTTTTGTAAATTCAAATGGGTATCTTAATGCTCCGGTTTCTGAACTGGACTGCGGTAATTCCGGAACAACTATGCGGCTGATGACTGGAATTCTTGCAGGACAAAGCTTTAATTCTGTCCTGAAAGGGGATGAGAGTCTTTCTAAAAGACCTATGAAGAGGGTCATTGAACCTTTGTCGTTAATGGGAGCTGAGATTAATTCTGTTGACGGACACGCTCCGCTTTTGGTTAAGGGGAGTCATTTATCAGGTATAAAATATACCTCAAAACTTGCATCTGCACAGGTGAAGTCATGTATTCTGCTTGCAGGGCTTTTTGCTGATGGTAAAACTGTATTTACAGAACCTTATGTATCAAGAAATCACACAGAACTTATGCTTAAGTTTATGGGTGCTGAGCTGGAAGTTTCAGGAACATCGGTTTCAATAGCCAAATCATTTCTTAATCCTCTTGAAATAGATGTCTGCGGTGATATTTCTTCTGCTGCATACTTTATTGTCGCAGGGTTAATTGTGCCCGATTCCAAAATTATCCTGAAAAATGTTGGTCTAAACCCCACACGCGCCGGCATACTGGAAGTCGTAGAAAAAATGGGAGGCAACATAAAAATACTTGATAAAAGAGAGCAGGCTGGCGAAGAGGTTGGAGATTTAGAAATTAACTATACAGAACAACTCAAAGGCTGTGTGATTGAAGGCGATATTATACCCCGTTTGATAGATGAGCTTCCGGTAATAGCTGTTCTTGCAACTCAGGCAGAAGGCGAAACTATTGTTAGAGATGCAGGTGATTTGAGGAATAAAGAATCAGACAGAATCACTGCGGTTGTAACAGAACTCAAAAAAATCGGCGCGGATATTGAAGAACAAAAAGACGGGTTTGTTATCTTCGGGAAGACCGGTTTATCCGGCGGATGCGAAGTTGAAACTTATCACGATCACAGGCTTGCAATGAGTTTGTATGTTGCGGGTCTGGTCTGCAAAAAACCTCTGCAAATCAACTCTTTTGAGTGGGTTGATATTTCCTTTCCTGAGTTTGATAATCTGTTTTGTAAACTTATGTAACATAAAATTTTTATAAAGAGGCAATTTCTTCATACAAATTTTGTTTAATGAAGTATAAGGTTAGGTTACTAAATTCGTGAAAGGTTAAAAGGTTTATTATGGCAGGAGAAATTGCAGGTGTAAATTACAATGCTATGAATGATGATTTTCTGGCGCAAATGTATTTTAACAGAAATGCACAAAATACTGCTCCATCCCAGCAGACGCAAAATGTTCCGGCTTCGCAAACAGGTGTATCAAACCCGGCGTTTCAGGGCGGTCCACAGGGTGATACTTTTGAAAAAAGCAGCTCACTGGTTCCAACTGTGGCTACAGGTATTTTAGGCGGTGGTGCAGCAGCAGGAGCAGGTTATTATTTCGCAAACCCGGTGAATAAAAACGGCGAAGTCGCTGAAGGTCTGATTAAGGCTATGGATAAGATTAATAAAAAAGAATGGACTAAAGCTGCCACAGAAGAAATTCTTGGAGAATTGAAAAAGCCTACATTTGATGCGCTAGGTATTGCAGATCAAAAAACTTATGATGCTGTGAAAAAATTTGCGCAATCCGGAAAGCTTGAAAGTCTTACCGATGCAGAAAAAGCCTTGATACCTGATTTATATAAAACTCAAGCAGATGCTAAAAGTGCAGTTGACCTTGCTGAAGCAGAATTTAAAAAGATTGATATGAAAAAAGTTGCAGAAGATGCTAAAGATGCTGTTAGCGAGTTTAATTTAGAACATAATACAAAACTGCTTCAAAAACAAAAAACTCTTCAAAGTCAGATTTCATTGCTTGCAGATAACGCCTCAGAAGCAGATTTAGAAAAACTGATTAAAGAAAATAAATCATTATTTAAACTTAAAGGTACAGAAGATGAAATCGCAGCCCAGGTTAAAGAACTGGCTAAAACCGGAAAAGCCGGTCTGGCAGACGAAGTAAAAGGTCTTGTCGGATTTCAGGAAGAATATGTAAAAGGTTTGCGCAACGGAATTAAAGAAGGATTTCTTGGAAATTACGATAAAGAAGCCAAAGCGCTCGTAAAAGATGCTCCGGAATGTTTACAGAAAGCCGTTAAAAACTTTAAATGGAAACAGGCAGGTATCTGGGGTGCTATCGCCGCCGGCACAATTATTGTTCTTGGAAGCTTATTTGGCGGAGGAAGCAAGAATAAAGCAAATCAGGCATAATAAACTCTAAATATATATATTAAAATCCCTGACTAATTATCAGGGATTTTTTTTAATAATTATACAGGTATCTATGGTGAAGAACAATAAATCTAATTATAATCCTGTTTAAAATGAGGTTTCTGATTATATCTGTATTTGCCGTAATATTCTGTTGTCTGCCGTCTATGGCGCAGCAGACTGTTTTCAATGTTCCGAGTGCTGATGTAACGCCCGAAGGTGCAATTTTTTTGCAACACGAATCACAGTTCCGCGGCTGGAAGCCTGATGCGTTTTGGCTGGGTACTCATTATACCGCCTTGGGAATAGGACATAATACAGAGCTTGATGCAACTTTGTTTAACCTCGGCGCCCCTGATACACATAATATGTCGCTTGGATTGGGTTTTAAGTCTGCAATGCCTATTCTGTTCTTAAAAGAAAAGTTCCCCGAAAGAGAATTTAAATTAACCGTAGGGTCTGAAGTTCTGGTTTCTTTGCAGGGAAACGGGGTCGGAAACTGGACTTATGCCCATATAAGCGGTAGAATTCCAAAATTAAATACAAGGCTTACTTCAGGTATAAGTGTTGGTACTAAACAAATTTTTGGTAGAAATGCTGTGTCTTTTATTGCCGCAGTTGAACAGCCTGTGACTGATAAATTAAATATAATTGCAGACTGGTACTCCGGGCACGAAAATTTTGCGGGGTTTCTTATTGTCGGGTTGAGTTATAAACTCCCAAAAGATACAGCCATATATGCAGGTTATCAAATTCCAAATACTCCGGCAAATGGTAAATCAGGTTTTGTGATTGAAGTTTCCAAGATTATTGCACTGCCTAAAAAACACTAATGCTTCACTTGACAATTATACCCATATGGGGTATAATATAACTATGAGCATATACCCTATATGGGTATATAACGAAAGGAGATTTTATGGCTAAATGTTCTAACCCAAAATGTAAATGTGTGAACTGCACCTGCGGCGACAATTGCAAATGTGATGGAAATACCTGTCATTGTCCGGATTGCGGCGGGAATTCCGATGCAAAAGAAAAATAATGCAAGACGTTATTATTTTTAGGGAACGGTAAAGGCCGTTCCCTTTTTTATGCTATAATTCTTCTATGGAAAATAACAGCGAAAATAAATGCTGCGGAGAACACCATAATCCGAGCCATAAAAATGAGATTCCCAGACTGAACAGAGCAATCGGACAACTGGAAGGTATTAAGAAAATGATTAACGAGCAGAGATACTGCCCTGATATTTTAATCCAGTTAAAAGCCGTTCGTTCAGCTATTAAATCAGTAGAAAGCAATATTTTAAAAACACATCTTGAAAATTGTGTTGTGGAATCTTTTTCAAATGAAGCTGAGGCAAAAAAGAAAATTCTGGAAATTAAAAATTTGCTTGATAAATTCCAAAGTTAATTGAGTGCAGTGTTTGAATTATTACCAAAAGGAGATTGAGATGAGAGAAGAATTGTTAGCTATCATTGAGAAAAACAGCCGTATTGACCTAAAAGAGCTGGCAGTTCTTCTTGGTGTTCAGGAAATTGACGTTGTAAATGAGCTTTCCAAGCTGGAGGAAGAAGGGATTATATGCGGTTATCATACCCTCATCGACTGGGAAAAGACTTCAATTGAAATGGTGACTGCACTTATTGAGGTGAAAGTAACTCCTCAAAGAGGTCAGGGTTTTGATAAGATTGCAGAACGTATTTACAATTATCCTGAAGTAAAAGCTGTATACCTTATCTCAGGCGGATATGATTTGCTGGTAACACTTGAGGAAAAAACTTTAAAAGAAATTTCAAGATTTGTTTCTGATAAACTTTCAACCCTGGATAGTGTCTTGAGTACTGCTACACATTTTATTTTGAAAAAATATAAAGATCATGGAACTGTTCTTGATAAAAAACATGAAGATGGAAGAGAGGTTATAACACCATGAGAAATATTCTTTCTGAAAAAGTCCAAAATATAAAACCATCCGGTATAAGAAAGTTTTTTGATATTGTAAGCGAGATGAAAGATGCGATTTCTCTTGGGGTTGGAGAACCTGATTTTGAAACTCCCTGGCATATAAGAGATGAAGGTATCTATGCACTTGAAAAGGGAAAGACTTTTTACACATCTAATGCCGGGTTAAAAGAATTAAGAACAGAAATAAGTAATTATCTTAAGCGTATTCAAAATCTTGAATATAACCCTATGAAAGAAATTCTGGTAACAGTTGGCGGTTCGGAAGCTATAGATATTGGACTTCGCGCAATGATTAATCCGGGAGATGAAGTTATTATACCGCAGCCGTCTTATGTTTCTTATGAGCCTTGCGCTTATCTTGCAGGTGCTAAAACGGTTATTATAAACTTAAAGGCAGAAAACGAGTTCAGATTAACTCCTGAAGAACTGGAGGCTGCAATTACTGATAAAACAAAAGTCCTTATTCTTCCATATCCAAACAACCCTACAGGGGCAATTATGGAGCAGGATGATTTAGAGAAAATTGCAAAAATTATCATTGAAAAAGATATTTTTGTAATGTCTGATGAAATATACAGCGCCTTAACATATAAAGGCAGGCATGTTTCTATTGCAAATATTCCTGGTATGAAAGAGAGAACTCTTTTAATTAACGGATTTTCAAAAGCCTATGCTATGACCGGCTGGCGTTTAGGTTATGCGTGCGGTCCGCAGGAGTTGATTGCACAAATGACAAAAATCCACCAGTATGCAATCATGTGCGCACCTACAACAAGCCAGTATGCTGCTGTTGATGCCTTAAAAAACGGTGATGAAGATGTTGAAAATATGCGTACAGCTTATAATCAGCGCAGACGTTTTTTAATGAACGCGTTTAAAGAGATGGGACTGGAATGTTTTGAACCGTATGGAGCATTTTATGTTTTCCCATGTATTAAAGAATTTGGAATGACAAGTGAAGAATTTGCGACAAGATTTCTTGAAGAGGAAAAGGTTGCAGCAGTGCCGGGTACGGCTTTTGGTATGAGCGGAGAAGGGTATTTAAGAATTTCATATGCTTATTCTATTGAGAATTTAAAAGTTGCAATCGATCGATTAAAGCATTTTGTGGAAAAATTAAGGAAAAATTCTTAAGACAGAAAGGGTTTTTGATGAATAAAGTAAAGATTACTGTATTAAAAACAACTTTAGATGAAGAATTAGCTAAAGAATACGGGGTAGAAGGGCTAGGACCTTGTCCTATGATGAGAGCCGGAGATGTTTTTTATGCAGACTGGGCAAAGCCGGACGGCTTCTGTGATGAAGCGTGGAAAGCTATTTACCAGTATGTTTTTGCACTCTCTCATGGAGCTGATAAAAACTTATTTTATTACGGAGATTGGATAAAAACTCCGGGTGTTGCAATCTGTAGTTGTAACGACGGGCTTCGTCCAGTAATATTCAAGCTGGAAGCAACGAATGAAGCTTCTGTAATTAATGTATAGTACTTGTTTTTAGTCTAAATAAACTGGACACATAAGCTGTTTTCGCCCAACATTTTAAGCAAGTATTTTTTATTCTCCAATAAACCACTCTTTGCCGACTTTTAACTTAAGAGGTTTCTCGCTTATCTTTATGCTTTCTTTTAATTCATTATAATAGGGTAATTTATTTGCAACAGCTTTTATTTTTTTGAGAACTATTTCTTTACTACAACCCTTAGCTTGTATATTCAATGCTTTCGGCTTTTTATTATAAGGATTAATAAATGATGAGTATAATAACCAAAAAATTTTTCAAAAGATGGATAGTAAATCCATCCTTATTGAATTTTCCGGGAAAATTTTCTGATAAAGAATGTGAGTGGAATTATAGATTAGTGTTAGAATAGGTAAGCAGCTGCACAGGAGTTTTGAACCGGCAGCTGCACTATAGGTTAGAAATCAGAAAGTCCAAGAGATGATTTCATTTTCGATAATTTTTCTTTACAATGACCCATTATTCTGTTATTTTCTATTGCAAGTTTGTGTATTTTATCTTTATTATTTTTGACAGTTTCTTTTAATGCTAAATCTTTTGTAGTTATATAATCTGCCAGAGTATTGCCATTAGTTAATTCAAGGTCAAATGCACCTTGCAATTCTCCATGTTCTGGTCTATTGGAAAAACAATCATTTTTCAAACAAGTCGAATAAGATATTGCAGAATGTTTTGGAGGATAACTTAAATTTTCTAAATATAATGTGTTATCTGTGAATAATCTTAAAGAAATAACATCATTTGCCTTAGCTTTTTTAATTGCATTTGCTAATATAAATGTATCAACCGGATTTTCAGCTTGTAATCTGAAAAATGCTTTTTGAGTTTGGGCATCATTAGATAATTGTGCTTTAAAAGCAGGAACTACAGGGTGTGTGTTAAATTTAATTTGCATAATATTCTCCTTTTTTGTATAGTAAAAACATCTAAAATTTTTTTTTGCTAGTAAAAGAATGGGACTTATATATAAGTTTCCACAAAATAGAAAATATGCCGCATTGAACTCGTTTCCTGGTCTTGATAATATGCGAAGCTGAGAAAGTTCAACTTGATTTGTTAGGATAGTTTTGATGGAATTTGCTTGCTAATAATCCTCAAAAGAATTAGTCTGATTAAGCTGCTACGGCTATCTGAATTTCAATAATTAAGATGTATTGACGTATTTGGGGAATTTATGTCAATATTCAAAACGGGTTTTACTATACAAAAATAAATGTGTTAGATAGAATGCTAAAATTTAAAATAAGAACATAAAAACTGGGCCCGGAGGGATTCGAACCCACGACCAAAGGATTATGAGTCCTCTGCGCTACCGCTGCGCCACAAGCCCAGAAATTATATATTTAATTATCAATCCAAGATTAGTTACAGTCTTTAATTTATCATCAAAGTATCAAAAAATCAAGTACATTTTATTTTAGAGAGATTTTTTCTTTGCTGATAACCTGGTTTGCTCCGATTATCTGTGAATACAGATCTGCATTTACAGTTGAATGTGAGGCAACCACACTTTTTGAAACAGTTACATTATCATCTATTCTAACATTATCCCAGAGAATACAATTTTCCAGTACAACATTTTCTCCAATAAGACAGTTATCTCCGATAGTACAATTCCCGATAATTTGAGTACTTTCCGGGATTATACTTGAACCTGTTATATATGAGCCTTTTCCCTTTACTTTTATGTCGGAATGCGTAAAGCTGCACAAGCCGTTAAATAAATCCTGTGTAGACTGTTCGTATTGCTCAAGTGTTCCTATATCTGTCCAGTATTGGTTTATTTTAAATGTATTTATTGAACGGATTTTTAAAAGCTCTGGAAATACATTTTTTGCAAAGTCATAGAATGTATTTACAGGAATGTAATCAAAAATTTTATAGTTAAAGATATAAATACCTGTGTTAATATAATTACTTTTAGCCTCATCCACTGAAGGCTTTTCCTGAAACTCTGTTATAAATCCTTCATCATCAGTTACTACAACTCCGAAGTGGGATACTTCTTCAAGCGGGATTTGTTTTATCCCTATTGTAGCAATTGCTCCGGATTTTTTGTGGGCTTCAAGACCCTGCTTTAAATCAGCATTAGAAAGACCGTCTGCTGACAGCACAATAAAATCTTCGCCTTCATCAAAGAAAAACTGGCATTTTTTCAGTCCGCCGGCAGTTCCCGATAAAGTTTCTTCTTTGATATATTCAAAATTAATTCCGAAATTATTGTCTTTGTATCTTTTGATAATTTGATCTGCAAGGTAATAGGTGTTTGCAACAACATCTTTAACTCCTATTGACGCAAGTTTTTCAAAAAGTATATCCATGACCGGTCTGTTCGCAACAGGAACAAGCGGCTTTGGCACTGCTTTTGTCAGAGGATCCAGTCTGGAACCAACTCCGGCAGCCATAATCATTGCTTTTAATTTCTCATTAACCATATCCATCACTCTTTCTTTATATTTGCATAAAAGTATATTTATTGCAAATTTATGAATAAAATATATTGTAAAATTTTTTTTATTGGATTATAATTTAGACATAAGCTGTAGATTTAGGCTTATGGCTCAGTTGCCCGGTGGAGTCGTAGACGTAACGTATTTTATAATTGGCTCTGCCAACTGAGAAAAGGCATGAAATGTACATTTGATTTTTGGGCTTATAGCTCAGTTGGTAGAGCAGTTGACTCTTAATCAATTGGTCGAGGGTTCGAGCCCCTCTGAGCCCAATTTTTATTTTTTAGCTTGTACGGCATTGTAATTCTTATCAATATTGGTTTCTATATTATTTATGATTAACGAAATTATGCTTGTTGCTGCCGTAATACTTCTTAGCGCTGTTATTTTTAATAAAGCCGGTGCAAAGATAGGACTGCCTTCTTTGCTTGTTTTTATTCTGCTTGGAATTCTTGCCGGGTCTGACGGATTAGGCGGCATAAAATTTGAAGATTATAAACTTGCTCAATTTATAGGTATTATTGCAATATCTTATATTCTCTTTATGGGCGGATTGAGTGTTGATATTGATGAACTAAGACCGGTTTTTTATGAAGGGATTGTACTGGCAACATTCGGGGTTTTGATTACAGGATTGATTGCAGGCTGTTGTGCGTATTTTTTTATGGACCTTCCGTTTCTTGAATGTCTTTTGCTCGGGGGAATTATATCTTCAACTGATGCAGCAGCGGTTTTCAGTGTACTGCGTTCAAAAAACATAAGCCTTAAAGACAGTCTGAAGCCGCTTCTTGAATTTGAGTCCGGAAGTAATGATCCTATGGCGGTTTTTCTTACTCTCGGAATAATCGGGCTTATTACTGCACAACTTGAGATTCCGCAGCTTGTTATTATGTTTTTCAGACAAATGTTTATAGGAATTATCCTGGGGTATTTTTTTGCAAAACTTATTGTTTTAATAATAAATAAAATAAGGCTTGAATATGACAGTTTATACGTTGTTATTACTATTGCAGGAGTTCTGCTTACTTATTCTTTTATTTCTATTGCCGGAGGAAACGGTTTTATAGGAGTTTATGTATGCGGACTGGTTATGTCAGGGTTGAGTTTTGTCAATAAAAACTCTCTTATAAAATTTCATGATGCGGTCGCATGGCTTATGCAGATTATTATGTTTGTTATACTAGGGCTTCTTGTGAATTTTAAGTCAGGTTTTGTGTATACAAAACAGGCATTTCTGCTTGCGATGGTCTTAATTTTTGTTGCAAGACCGGCGGCGGTATTTATTTGTTCATTGTTCTTTAAAAGAAGTTTAAATGAAAAACTGATGATTTCATGGGTTGGACTGAGAGGTGCTGCTCCGATTGTGCTTGCGACATTTCCTCTTACCGCAGCCATACCTCATTCAATGGAAATTTTTAATATAGTCTTTTTTGTTGTTATTATATCTGTTCTGTTGCAGGGAACAACTATTCCTTATGCAGCAAAACTTTTGAAAGTTGCTTCACGGTTTTCGAAAAATCATTCTTCAATTTTGGAGTTTAATGCAGCTAATACAAATAATAAGATGATAGAGTTTACTGTTCCAGAGAACTCCTACGCTGTTGGAAAACAGTTGTATGAAATAAATCTTCCGGCAAAATCAGTTGTCGGGCTGATTTATAAAAATGGAGAGTATATTATTCCTACAGGTACAACATTAGTTGAAGCTTGTGATGTGCTTTTTGTTTTACTTGATGTTGAAGCTGAGGCTGATGTACGCAGAAAACTCTGTACAGAAAAAGATGATGAAAGTATAAATTAAAAGCGGAACTATTTAGTTCCGCTTTTAATGTGAAGGGTATTTATACAGATTTAGTACTGTTTGTTTCCTGTTTTTTGTCAGTTGGGTGTTTTGGATGTCTTACTTTTTTCGGTTCTGCAATTTCATCTCTTACCTTCGAAGCAACAAAAGCTGCAAGTCCTGCTCCAATTCCGGCACTAATATATGTTATTGCGCCTAAAGCATTAAGTTTTCTGACTTTTTTGAACATTTCTGCAGGCAATAAGCTTTTAGCCATTTTGTTTCCTCTATATGATGCCATTAATTCTTCTGCTACTACCGGAACAAATGTTAATGATACAAGTTTGCCTACGTTATTTTTTATAAATGTTGTTGCTTTATCAAATTTATTTTTAGGTTGTTCACCTTCAACTTTTTTACGTTTTATTAATGCAGTAAGGCTTAAAACACTGCCTGTAATCATTGCCGGTGCTCTTAATTTTTGCATTCCTTTCCAGAAAGTAGACATGTGTCTGTTTATAGCGTGACCCATTTCGTGGAAAGTTGAGGCGCCTAATTTTTCAATATTAACGCCAATTTTGTTGGTCTTAGGGAAAAATGCTGCATTATTTCCATGTTCAAAGGTATTTTGCAATATCTTGCGGTACAATTTTCCAAGATAGGTATTTCTAAACCAGCCTGGCATTTCTTTTGATATAGATTCAGCTAATTTTTTATTTACTTCAGGAATTACTTCGCTTGATTCTGATATTGCATCCGAGAACGGCTTACGGAGCTGAGCCCCCCCCCTTCACTGAAAGGTCTGCTGTGGAAAGGTTTTAAGAAGTTTGGAATTTTAGATTCTGTTGTAGGTTTCACATCGAGAATTTCTACTCCCTTTTCTCTTAACCCTGAGTTTTCAAAAGCATCATCTATTGCCTGGCGCAAGATCTTATTATCAATACTCTTAGATGTTTCTTTCATTTCATTCAGTATTGGTTTTGAAAAACTGCCTATAGTTTGTCTAACGACATTTCCTGCCATATTCCCTGCTATAACAGCGCCGGCTGTAGGCCAAAACCCGGGAGTTTTGTATTGTTGACCGTTATCGTTTGTGATAATTTTCATCTGCTACCTTTCACACATTGTAACCTGTACTGACTTTAACGATTCTAAATAAAAATAATTGTTATATTTTTTAATAGTTTTTACATTTGTTAATAATCATTTTCGGATACTGCATCGTTCCAGTTGTCTTACAAATCGCACAATTTTAGCTTCCTTATCAGCAGAAATTGAGTCAACCAGAATTGTTTTACAGCCTAGAAGTTTTCCGCATAAAATATCTGTTAGGGGTCTATCGCCTACAAAGACTGCATCTTTAGCATTTATATTATACTTCTGTAAAAATTCCTTTGCCGGCTTTGTCTGCGGTTTTTTTGCTTCAAATAAAACAGGAAACGGAGTGATTGCACTTACTTTTTCAATATATTCTTTATTGTGGTTGTTTGAAATCACAGCTGTAAAGAATTTTGATTGAACTTTTTCAAGCCAGTCAAGTGTTTTTTGTGAATAGCAGCCTGTTTTTGATGCCATAAGTGTACTGTCTAAGTCAAACAACATTGCTTTTATTCCTGATTTTTCGAGTTCATCCAGGTCTATATCGTAGATACTTTTCAAGTCATAATCCGGCTTAAGAAACATGCTCTTTTACTCCTGTTGTTCTGGCAATTGCGTATTTAAAATTAACAGGTTCTTTGTCAAATTTAACATACACATCATCATTTGTATTGCCGAGAGGCTGTTCTTCTCCTCTTTCATTTGTAATTCTAATTACTCTGGCAGTAAACTGTTCTTCCGGAGTAATTATTTCAACCTCATCATTTAAAAGAATTTTATTTTTTACTTTCACAAAGTTATCGCCGTCTGAATTTTTTTCTCCTTTAAATTCGCAAAGAAAATCAGCTCCTGCAAGTCCTTTTGAAATATCGTAACTGTAACTGCTGCTGTCGTTGTTACCAAGAGCAAATCCTGTTGTGTAACCCCGGTTGCCTACTTTTTTTAATTCTACAAAGTATTTGTGCAAGTCGGCATCCGGATTTTTTACGCATTCATCAATGGCGTTGCGGTATGCTTTTGCAACTGCTGAAACGTAATATAAACTCTTTGTTCTGCCTTCGACTTTGAATGAATTTACACCGGCATCAATAAGCTTTGGCAGATGCTCAACCAGGCATAAATCTTTAGGGCTTAATATATGAGAGCCTCTTTCATCCTGATTTATTTCGTAATATTGATCCGGTCTGGTGCTTTCAACGAGTTTGTAGCTCCAGCGGCAAGGCTGTGAGCAGTTGCCATGATTAGCTTTTCTTTCACCGTTTGTAAAGTAATCGCTCAGAAGGCAGCGTCCGGAAAAAGAAACACACTGAGAACCATGTACAAAACTTTCAAGCTCAATATCCGGAACATGTTTTCTTATTTCGGCTATATCTGAGATAGGAAGTTCTCTTGCAAGGATTACGCGGGTTGCGCCAAAATCCTGCCAGAATTTGACACTCTCATAATTTAGGGTATTTGTTTGTGTGCTTATGTGCAAAGGAGTATCAGGCATATATCTTTTTACCAGATTGAGAACCCCGAAATCACTTACTATAACAGCGTCCGGATTTGCATCCTTAAATCTGTCAATGCAGCTTTCAAGAAGTTTTATATCGCTGTTGAAAGCAAATATATTTAAAGTTACATAAGCCTTAGCTCCCAGCTTATGTGCCAAATCAACAGCTTCCTTCAAATTATCCAGTGTAATAAGCTGTCCTTTTCTCATTGCTCTTAAGCTGAAATCTACTACTCCGAGGTAAACCGCATCAGCTCCGTATTTTATCGCGTATTCCAGTTTCTCCAGATTGCCCGCCGGCATCAATAATTCTAAATTCTGCATAAGTGTATATTACCCGAAAGGAGGTAAATAATCAACTAATTAGGTGATGCTATTTTTTGGTTTATATAGACAATAGAAGTGTAAGAGATAAATGTTTTTGGAGAGCATAAATATGCAAGTTATTGAAAACGCTGCTGTTACTATAAAAGAAATCTGGGAATACCAGCACCCTATTATTCATACCTGGTTTTTGATGAGTGCGGTATCTTTTTGTTTTATGTTTGCATTTCTGTTTTTTGTTATTTAACTAGTTACCCTCAGGGGCAATATCCAGTATTGCATAAGCATTAAAATCAACTGAGCCGAATATAAATTTAACCTGATTTTCGTTTCCTGAGTCAATCATTCTGATGAAATTAATTTCAGGTTCATTGAAATCATCATTGGTTTCTGTTGCAGGAATTTCTGCCATAAGGTTCTGTGACTGGTAAAGCTGAATTACAGGAGTACCGTTTTTAATCTCGCCCTTTGCCTGATAATGACCAACCGGCAGGATTGCATCTTCACTAATTTTTACAGGTGCGGATACACACACTATAGGAAGAGATTCCGGCATTTTATTTATCGCATCTGTTTCGTTGCTCTGGCGGAATTCTTCACCTTTTGGAATATTTTTATCCCGTTTTTTCTTCTTCTTTTTACTTTCAAGCGCTTTTTCAAAATCCTGATCGCTTACAGGCTCCTGACCGTATACGTTCTGATCTCCAAAATTATCCCACAAATCGCCGTCAGCAAACGACGCATTAGCAGTTGTAAAGATTATTGCGAAAAGAAGTATAATTAATTTCTTCATACTTATATTTTAATTATTTTTTCAAATTTGTAAATATTAATAAAGACACTTGCCTGCAATATCAGTCTAACATATCGGATAGTTTTACTCCAAGTGCATCTGCAATAAGTTTGGCAGTTTTTATATTAATACAGCGTTTGGCTAATTCGTACTTACCGATGGTCGATTTATCAAGTCCTACCTCAAACCCGAGTTCTTCCTGAGAAAGCCCTTTGCTTAAGCGTATTTTATGCAGTTTTCTGCCAAAGATTTTACAAATGTCTTTACTCATATTTACTATTGTGTTATAATAATTTCGGCTTGTCGTAGACAGTATGTCTACAATCATGCCCTTAATCCACCGTCAATAGGGCTATTCCTGTGGATAAAAGAGAATAATAGGTAATTATAAAAAGTTTACAATTCTAATTTCGATTTAAATTTATGAAAGTGCAATTAATGTTAAAAGTTTAACTAATAAGCTAACCCATAAAATTTCAGGTATGTCTGCCGCCAATTCCTCCAGTTTATCGGGGGCAGACAATTTTTTTTTTATGGGAATGTGCTTGCATATCATAACGGAATATTATTTTAAGAGTATCCATAATCATTCCGCCTGGGCGTATCAACAAGAGAAAAAAGATATTGCCAAAGTAGCAAAATAGATTATAATAAAGAAAGCAGAGAAAAATATTTATTAATAGAAGACCTGAGTAGTACATTCAAAGTAAAAATAAACAGATAACGCAAAGCAGTAGCACCTTTTGATTAAATTAAATATAAAACTTTTTTCGGACACGCTCTCGCCCTGCTTCCGCTATCGCCTCAAAAAGTTTTATATTTAATCAAAAGGTGCTAATGCTTTGCGTTATCTGTTTATTTTTGCTCAAGCTCGCTTCCGCTCCGTTCACGCTATCGTTTCGAAAACAAATATTTTTCCCTTTTTTAATTAGTTATTTTTTGTTTTTCTTTGGCATTGCTTGTTGCTTTTTATTTTAAATAACTAAAAAACTTTTCTCTGACATGCTCTTGCTCATTATGCCACCGATAGAATTTTAGTTAACCCGAGTTTTGTCGTGCCTCTGGCTCCGCTATTGTATTTTTATTATAGTGGATTTTCTTTATATTTTCAAGCTTACCTGAATAACAGACTAAACAGAGGCGGAACAAAAATCAAAAGCCCGATAACAACCGCGATAATGGTTACAAACATTACAGCCCCTGCTGAAATATCTTTTGCCATCCCTACAAGTTTTGAGTATCTGTTATGAAAGACCGCATCCAGAGAATATTCCAATGCAGAATTGAGCATTTCAGCAGAAACGACCATTCCAATAGCAATTAGAAGGATACAAAGTTTTGTTATACTAAAATCCAAAAGAAAACCCATCATAAGGACAAATGCTGCCATAACAAAATGAACTCTTATATTACGCTCACTTTTTAGAACAAGACGCATACCTTTTCTAGCGTTTTTAAAAGTGTTCCCAAACCCCTGCGATTTAAATTTACTCATACTCCGATACTCTCCAAAGCCTTATTCTGCATCCCTATAACAAAATTATAATCTGCTTCAGTTTGGTGGTCAAATCCCAGAAGGTGCAGAATGCCATGACTTATAAGAAAAGAAAGTTCATAATCAAAAGTCACATCCTTTTTTACAGCTTCTTCCTGAACTTTATCGAGAGCAATGATAACCTCGCCAAGATTTACCTCACCGTCAAAAACAAACCGCTCTTCAGGTGATGTATCTGCAAAAATCGCAAAAGTAATTATATCTGCCGGATAGTCTTTTTCTCTGTATTCACGATTAATTTCATGAGTTTTTTGGCTGCCGCAATATAGGAAGTCAAACGATACCGCATTATAATCCAATCCTGTCAAACAACAGTTATCAGCAATTTCCGGACAGTCCATATAAAATTTAAAAATTTTTTTAGCTGTCTGTATAAACTTCTTTTCATTAACTTCCGTATTCTCAAATATATTTTCGCTGAAAATATTCAGCTTTAAAGATTTAGGCGTCATGCTTATCCTCATGATTATCTTCCAGCTGTTTAATCTTTTTTTCCAAATCCTCATCTAAGAGCTTGGCTGGCATATTTATTTTATTTTTATTCAGCTCGGCTACAATATTTTCCTGGTATTTAATTCTGTTATGCTGCATACCTCTTAGAATTCTGCTGAAAGTAGCTGCAATTACTTTAATATCATGAAGGGTGAGCGGACTATCCGCAAGCTGTCCGTCATTAAGTCTTTCGACAATTATTTTATTAATAATTTGTTCGATTTCTTCTGATGTAGGATTTTTTAGTGAACGTACAGCAGACTCAACCGCGTCTGCAATCATCAAAATAGCAGTTTCCTTCATATTAGGCTTAGGACCGGTATAGCGGAATTGCTCTTCCTTAACATTTTCAATGCCTTCTTCCTGCACAGCCTGATTGTAAAAATAGCTTGCAAGCCCTTCTCCATGGTGTTGTAAAATAAAATTATTAATTACAGCCGGAAGCCCGTATTCTTTAGCCAGTTCAACACCGTCTTTCGGGTGCGCAGTGATAACCATTTTACTTAATCTTGGATTTAATTTTTTATGTGGATTTTCAATCCCGAAGTATGACTGATTCTCAACAAAGAAGAGCGGGCGTTTTAGCTTTCCAATGTCATGGTAAAAAGCGCCGACCCTTGCAAGAATAGGATTAGCCCCTATAGCTTCGGCAGCCGCCTCGCATAAGTTTGAAACCATAAGACTGTGATGGTAAGTTCCCGGAGCTTCAAACTGCAAACGTTTTAATAATGGCTGATTATGATCTGCCAGTTCCGCAAGCCCGTAAGGTGTAATTATTTTAAAAGAACTTTCAAACAGCGGGAGTGTTCCAAGAGCAATCATAGAGCTGACAATACCGTTCAGCAGAATGAACGCACTGTTTTTAAGAATTAAAACATTATTAACATCAATCAAACATTTTTCAAGAACATAAATAGCAAGAACAATTAAAAGCCCTGCACCTGAAATTATAAACCCGGCTTTGATTAAATCAAAGCGTCTGGAATACCTGATTTGAGAAATAGTTACAGCTGCAACAAGGTTTAACAATGTAAAAGTCACAATATACTGCGCCGGATACTGAACCCCAACTGTAAGCACTGTTAACAGAACAGTCATAGCAACAAAAGCAACTCTCGGATTTGTAAAAATTGCAAGCAGCAGCACATAGGCAGGAATAGGAAGTACATATGGAGAAAACCCGGTAGGCATTACTACTGCAATTGATGCAAGCATAATTGATAAGACCGCAGCAAGCATCATATAACGGGTTTCAAGGAATTGTTTCTCAAAATACTTCATATATGTCATAAAAATGACAGAAGCAAGTACAACCAGAATATATATAGCAATTAAGCCCTGCCAGTTCAGTTCATAAACATTATACCCTGCCTGCCTTAAAGCATCACGTTTTAATCTGGTTACCGGCTCACCTTCAAAAAGGATTTTGTCGCCTTTCTGGAATGTAATTTCATAAGGTTTTACGGTAGCTTCGGCTTTTTTACGGGCAATTTCGGTTGCAAATTCATCCTCCACCAGGTTAGGCACAATAATCTGGCTTAAAAGAGCATTAATAACAGATATTTGGCGTCTTGAAACATTAGAAATCAAATTATTTGTAATAATATTATCTATATTGTTACGCTCAAAGTCTTTCTCTGTTATACCGGCTCTTAATATATTGGTAAGAGTAAGATTTGCCTTGTCAAAAGCTTCTCTGACAGTTGCATCATCAGATTTTAACAAAAAACTTATAACAAAATCTTTTTTTGAAGCATCAGAAAGATCAAAAAGCAGCGACAGTTCTTCTTTTTTAACACTATCTTCAACATCTTTTTTTCTTATCTGAAGAATAGAATTTTCCAAAGTTTCAAGATTTGTACGAATAAAATCATCTTCGGCAGAAGTTAAAATAGGTTCAACTTTCTGCGCAACCTCTTTTTTATGCTGCTCTGTACGCTTAACATCAACAACTGTAATAGTTTTTTGCGCAATAATATCTTTTTTGCTAATACCGTTTTCTACAATACTTTGAAAAAAGAAGTTTTGCGATGCAATAATAGCAGTCAGCAAAAAAGTAAACAATATAAAACCAGCAGTTTTATAAGCCTGTGACGACATAAAAAAGTCACGAACTTTCGACATTGTAATTATTTTATTCATATATCACCTTATAAATTTTATTAATTTAACGTTACTCCTATTTTATACCTTCTGATTTTTTTTTCAAGCTTTCTATTTTAACACGAAACTGTATATCTTCCAGCAATTTTCGATTAATTGAAAGCAGTTCTGAAAGTACAGCAATTAAAGAAACCTGAACCCCGAAAATCAAAAGAATCGCAGTAAGGATTAAAGACTGGATGTGGCCTATACCATCGCCTATAGAGTAATAATAAAGGTACCTTACCCCCAAAATCAAACCGGATAAGAAGAATAAAAGCCCCAATACAATAAAAAACCTGAAAGGTCTATAGATTATAAACATACGAAGCATTGTAAATATGGACCTTCTTATATACTGGAACATATTATTGAAAAGCCTTGATTTTCTAAGCTCAGGATTAACATCAATATCAACGCAGTCTATAACAAGCCCCTTTGCTCTTGCCTGCATTATAGTTTCAAGAGTATAGGTATATTTATCAAAAACGTTCATCTGCAAAGCTGCATTTTTTGAAAATGCGCGAAACCCGCTCGGTGCATCTTTTACAGTAGAGGAACTTACAAATCTCATAACCGCAGAACCTAATTTCTGCAAAAACTTTTTCAACGGAGAGAAATGTTCAATAGAATCGACAGGGCGTGCTCCTATAACAATATCCGCCTTATTTTCAAGAATAGGCTTTATTAGCTTTTCAATATATTCAGCCTTATACTGGTTATCAGCATCAGTATTAACAATAATATCCGCACCCATGCTAAGAGCTTTATTTATACCGGCAACAAAGGCTTTTGCAAGACCTTTATTTGAGCCCAGCGAAATAACAGCATCAGCACCGGCGCGTTTTGCCACATCAACTGTATTATCAGTCGAGCCGTCATCTATTACCAGAACTTCTATTTCATCAATTCCATCAATATGTTTTGGCAAAGCTTCCAAGGTAACCGGAAGCGAATTTTCCTCATTCAGGCATGGTATTTGTATAACTAACTTCATAACCTTTCCTCTTATTTTTTTTATTATATAATTAAAATGTAAGAAATACAAATGGAGAAACATACATTGGGGATATTTATAATAACACTTCTCGGATTAATTTTAAGAGTTTTATATATTAACAAACCGGACGGACTTTGGAATGACGAGTATATCTCGTGGATGATTGCAGCAAAACCCTTGTTTGACGGGTTTTGGAGCGGAATAAAGTCACAATGCCACATGCCGCTTTATTATCTATATCTCAAATTCTTTATGTCGATATTCGGGCAAAGTGATATTGTATTAAAACTAACGTCTGTCCTTAGCGGAACATTATCAATTATTATAATGTATTTTACAGGATTAGAAAAAGATAAAAAAACAGGACTTATTGCAGCTTTATTTACAGCAATAAGTTCTTTTTTGATTTACTATTCGCAGGAAGTAAGATTTTATTCATTGTTATTCTTATTTGCAGCCCTTTCACTCTGGTTTACAGTAAGGCTTGTTAAGAATACAAACATTAAAAATATAATATTCCTTACACTTGCAAACCTTCTTGTTATTTTTACACATACAATAGGGTTTGTTTATGTATTCTTTAATCTGTTATATATTAGCTTCAGATTATTTAAAAATTATAAAAACGTTATAATAAAGCTTTGGAGCATTGCTGCAGTAATAGTGCTTGCAGCATCTCCATTAATAATAAAAATATTTACAACAAATTCTTTTTCACAGTGGTGGGCAAGCTTCAGCTTCTCAAACTGGGGATTTTTGCTTACAGACTATTTTTCTCCGGTATTAACAAACCTTGTAAATGCTCCGGCAAACTTCTTTTATAATTTCCATGCAGGGTTTGTAATCTTTGCACTGCTGCCGGCGTTAATCGCAATCTTCTGGATTGCCTATGCTGTAAAAAAAGACAAAGACAATGCCATGCTATTATGTGCAGCAGCCGGGGTAATTATTGTTATGACAATAGCATCACTAGCCGGTAAATTAGTATTTATTACAAAATATTCCATTGAGATATATCCTGTATTATTACTCCTTGCTGCATACGGTGCCGCTTCTGTTTCAAATAAAGTCCTTAGAAATACCCTTATTATTTTATACTGCTTAATCCATGTGATTTATCTTACTTTAAGCCCGGTATCAGCACCGAAAATAAGAAGAGCACAGGGGCACAAAATTGCAGCAGACTTAATAAAACGTGCAGAACCCAAAGAAGGCGATATAGTTTTAATTGAATATTATCAAAAGGACAGATTTGAAAAATATATTGATTTTACAGGATTGAATGTAATAACAATTGATAAGGGAAATTTTCCGGAATATCTTTCACAAAACATGACTTACGAAAAAGCTGTTAATGAAGGAAAGGAAGTTTACAGACCAACTTTTCAAGCTTCCGTAAACGGCTATTTAAAAGAAAAAATCAACAGGGAAATAATAAGCAAACTAAAGCAGGGACAGAGTGTTATATTAATTACCCTAAACAGTGTTGCTTTTTATAGCCCGGAACAAGTTTCAAAAATTGCATCAGATGACAGCATGTACAACAAAACTCCGCTTTTATTTTTAGTATTTTCACATATTAAAGAACAGGTCGCAAGAGATTTTTATGAAACACTTGCTGTGGTACGCTATGAGAGCAAAGGAGACTGGTCGGCAGTTAAGTTTACAAAACTTAAAAAATAAGGTTTTAGTAGCAATTTTTATTATGTTCAGGAGTATATATATATAGAAGGGTTTAGTAAAAATAGTATGATGAAGGTAGTAGAAAAGGTTAATTATCAAACCACCGGAGGCGGGGTGCAGCCCCAAAGACGGCAAGCATCTCAGCCATCCTTTAGCGGAACCGTCAACCCTCAGGAATTAGAAAGAGAGCTCAAAAACCTCATGCCTAGTTCTCTAAAAATAATGAACAAGCTGGCTAAAAACATGGGTGAGGTTCAGAATATTATATTCAACTCCCTGGGTACAGGTTTAGTTGCACCTATTTTTATAAAATGGAATCCGTTATCTAAAACAGATGAAGATACCAGAACATACTCAGCATGGCGCCAGCCAATATCTGCAGTCCTTGCAGTTGTTACACAGGCAGGAATTACAGCCCCTTTTAATACGCTAATCAACAATATGTCTAACTCGGGTTATCTGGGTGAAAAATATAACAAAAGCGCACTAAGGGATGAAAATTACATAAAAAAACTTGTCAAAAGAGAATCTCCGCATGCCACTAAAGAACAGTTAAAAGAAAAGATTGCACTCAAGAAAAAAGAACAAGTTGAAGCAATTTTAACTTCAATGAAAAATAAAAACGTCATTATGTTGAAAAACTATAAAGGCGAAACTGTTCCAATGAGTAAGAATGAATATACAAACCTTTTAAGAGAAACTGTTGAAGATATGCTTAAAGAACTTTCTGAGAAAAAGAAGGAGCTTAAAATCACAAGACAAAAACGTATGGCGAGATCAGAATATTTAAGAACACATAATGCTGAAGCTAAAAAGGTTCTTGAAGAAATCAATGATGAATTCCAAAGAAATTCATCCCTGCAATCATTAAAAGCATATTTGAAGAAAAAGATAAAATCACTTCGTTCAAACAAAGCAAATCCGGAATTAATCCAAATGGTTAAAGAAGTTGCCGGAAGAGCTCCAGCAATAAAACTCCATAATAAAGCTACAGATTCAGCAATAATAAACGGAATGAAGGGCAAAGTTACAAAGATGCTTGGTCATGTAGAAAAATACGGCAACACAAAAACAGCCGGCGAGGTAATTGAAGCTGTAGAAAACAGCATCAGGAAACAGTTTGAAGCTGTACAAGAAGCAGCTGACTTTTTTGATGATATTAAGAAATCCATTACTGACCGCAATGCGACTGTAGCACAAATAGAACAAAGATTTGAAGAAAAATTTGCACAATCCAAAAATAAACTCCTGAAAAAAGACTTTTCTGCAGAAGTAATTGAAAAGTTTAAGAAAAATGTTACAAATAACTTAAAAGGATATAAACAAATAGCAGGTCTAATTGTTTCCTGTGCAGTTCTGCCGTTCACCTGTGCATTACTCAACTGGGTATATCCAATCTTTATGGATGCAGTATTCCCTAACCTCTCAAATAAAAAACATGATAATGAATCTTCAGCCCTGGTTGCAAAAGCACCAAAGAAAGTTGAGGTGAACTAATGAGTACAGTTGGAAAATACGCAGATAAAGCACTTGATGTACTTATAAAAAAACCTCTTAAATGGCTTTCTGAAGTTAAGCCGATGGAATACGTATGTAAAAAATTCAGAGCAAACAAAAGGAATTTCATAAGTGGTCTTGGTATTGCATCTATTGTAATCAAAGATGGTCTGGGATGCTATTTCTATGTAAACCAGAGCTTGCATAACGAAAAGATTCCTGATGACAAACGTAAATTCGTTGCAGCATTGGACCTTGCAAATGGTGGTTTGATGATTGCAATGCAGATTTTAATGTTCAAGACAGTATCAAACAAAATTGTTCAAAGCAAGATGTTTGACAAAATGTTTGGGAAACACTTTAATCGTGCAGCAAGAAAAGGGTACCAATCAGTAATAAAAAAACAGGGAAAACTTAGTAACTTATCACAAGAAGAGTTCCAGAAAGGGATGGATAACATCAAAGAAACAACATTTGATGCGTTTGCAAACTTAACATCACTGATTGCAGCAACTACAATAGGCAAACGTGTAATCGTTCCGTTCATTGCTACACCTCTGGCTGACAAGACTAAAGCCTGGATGTGCAGAAACGATAAGCCGGTTGAGGTTAACAAAGAAACAGAAAACACATACTCTACACAAAAGCCTGCCGCAGAAGTTTGTAAACCCGGACCTCAGGCGCCGCAACCATCTCAAAGCAGTTTCGGCAACATATATCCAAGAAAACCGGGTCTAAAAATTTAGTTAAAATTCTATATAACAAAAAAGAGTATCATTAACAGATACTCTTTTTTTAATTAATTACAATAAAAACTTAAAAAGGCTTTGTCTGATTTAACTTAAGTCTTAAATCTCTAAAGCGGGCAATATCTTCCTGTGTTTTGCCGGAATCCTGGAATACAGCCTGTGCTGAAGGATGAACCATCAAAACATAGTCCATATGAATTTCCAGAAAATTATATTTTCTTGGTGACTGGTTTGCATTACGCGGATAAATTTCGGCATTAGTTACAGCCAAAAAACGTCTTTCTTTATCATTTAAAAGATCAGTTAACTCACGGTTAGTATTAGTGTATTTTGAAACATGGACAACACCTTTAATATCATGGTCAACTGTCAAAATGCTTACTTCTATTGGAACTGTATCTATATTCTTAGCCATATTCTTTTCCTTACTTAAACTATTTAATAATATAAGTATAATATACTTTGCAAAAATTGTCTATATGTTAAATTTTATCAATTCTTTTGCCCATGCGTATTCCGTAAGCTTCATGTACGTCAACTACAGAAATAAATGCTCTTGGATCAATTGCTTTTATAGCCTCTTTCATTTTGCTCATTTCAATACGGGAAACAACACAATAAATAATTGTTTTTGCGTCACCGGAGTAACCTCCTGTTCCATGCAGATAAGTAACCCCAATCTCCAGATCTTTAATCAGGACATTTCCAATTTCTTCCCACTTATCGCTTATTATCCGTACGGATTTCGAGTTGCTGACACCTTCCAGAACAACATCAATGACCCTGGAGGCAAGAAAATAGGTGAGAATCGAATACATAGCCTTTTCCCAGCCAAAAACAAGTCCTGATGCGGCATAAATAAAAATATTTATGCCCATAATAATTTCACCTACAGACAACCCGAATTTTTTAGATATAACCAGTGACATGATTTCAGTACCATCAAGCGAACCTTCATTTTTAAGCACTATACCAACCCCTGTACCGAGAATAATTCCGCCAAAAACAGTTGCCAGAAGCAAATCATTTGTAATCGTTATTGAGTGAAAAATATTAGTTGCGATTGCAAACATTAAAATTGCATAGAATGTCTGGATAACAAAATATTTCCCCATTTTAGTAAAAGCCAGACAAATAAAAGGTATATTCAAGATAATAAGCAGAAGCCCCAAGTTATATTTTAATAAATAACTTAAAATCATTGATACACCGACAATCCCGCCATCAATTATATTATTTGGAGCTAAAAATGTATCAATTGCAAAGCCGGCAGTAAACGCACCCAAGGTTAGGAAAAATCCTTTTTTAATTATAAAAAAAACCTTTTTGGCAAATTCTTTAACCAGCATAAATTCCTCTTTTATTTCTCTTTTTTACTTACATTTTTACGTATGGTAATCAGATTATTAATTTTAAAAATCGTTTTTTTGTTATCTTCATTCTTTTCGTGATAACCCAGAATGTGTTCCAAATCCGATTTAAGTGTAACTAAATCCTCATATTTTTTCAAAGTTCCATCCATAGCAATTGAAACATCACCTGTTTCCTCTGAAACAACAAGACATGCAGACTCACTTGCTTCAGACATTCCAATAGCAGCTCTGTGGCGTGTACCGTATTTCCAGCTGAGTTTGGGATCTTCAGTCAAAGGGAGAAGAACTCCTGCTGAAATAATTCTAGAGCCGTTAATAACAACTGCGCCGTCATGAAGAGGAGTATTCGGGTGGAAGATTGTCAACAGAAGTTCTGTAGACAAATCTGCATTAAGCTTTGTTCCTACATCATAATATGTATTGCTCAAATCAGGCTGAAACACAATTAACGCACCAGTATGTGTTTTGGAAAGAAACTTTACGGCTTCAATAAGTTCTTTAATGACATCAATTTCTTCATCACCTGACTTTTTGGAATTGCCGGAAAAGGCTTTAGATATAAAGTCAACCTGCCCTAAGAACCCTAAAAACCTTCTTAATTCAGGCTGGAAAATTACAATCAAACTCAGTGAAACCAGAGTTACAATGGATTTCAAGAACATTCCAAGGATTTTTAAGTCCAATCTTATCAAAATTTCTGAAAACACCCAGACAAAAATAAGAATAAAAATACCTTTAACAAATTTTTCAGACTGGGTATTCTTGATAAATTTTTTATAAAATGCGTAAAGTATAACTGCAATAATCAGCACTTCGAGGAAATTTGTCCAGTTAAAAGACAAATCCATCGCACCTATTTGAAATTGCAGGTATGATAAAATATCGTTCAGCATTTTACTTTTTTAACCTATCGGGAATTCTGTCATGTGAAATCAAATCGTCCAGAGTCTCTCTTTCTATAATAATATCAGATTGTGAATTATTTACAAGTACCATAGCCGGTTTTTGCACTCTGTTATAATTTGATGCCATAGAGTAGTTGTAAGCACCTGTATTATAAACGCAGAGTATATCGCCTTCTTCAAGTTCAGGGAGTTCTATATTATGGATTAAAATATCTCCGCTTTCACAAAAACGACCTGCGATTGTAACGCTTTGTGAAGTTTCAGCATCAGGCTTGTTGGCAACAGAAGCAGTATATTCAGCTTTATACATACTTGGTCTTGCATTATCAGCCATACCGCCGTCTACGGCAAAGTATTTTTTTCCGTTAGGAACCTGTTTTGAGCTGCCAATTGTATACAATGTAACTCCTGCTGTGGAAATTATGCTTCTGCCGGGTTCTATAAACAGCGTAGGGTAACCAATTCCGTATTTTTGAACACTGGAATTAAGACTTTTAATAATAACACATGCAATTTCATATGTAGAAGGAGGACAGTCACTTTCTGTATATTTTACACCAAGACCGCCGCCTATATTTATTTCATCAAGCTTAAGCCCGAATTTCTCATCAAGTCTTGCCAGTTCTTTTACAAGGATTTCGATTTCATCATGATAAACTTTGGTTTCAAATATTTGAGAACCGATATGAGCGTGAAGCCCGCGGAGTGTAAGATTAGAATACTCATCAAGTATAAGGTTTACAGCCTCATCAATCTGTGTTAGGTCAAATCCGAATTTTGAATCAAGATGACCTGTTTGAATATATTCATGAGTATGGCATTCAATTCCCGGAGTAATTCTCAGTAGGATTTCAGCTGTTTTATTCATACTCTTTGCCAATACATTAAGTAAAGACAGTTCAAGAAAATTATCAACAGAAATTCTTCCGACACCAAGTTCTAACGCAAGAGTAAGTTCACTTATAGATTTATTATTGCCGTTAAAAAGTACTTTTTTCATATCAGCACCGGCTTTATAAACAGTATACATTTCACCTGCAGAAACAACATCAAAACCAAAGCCTTCATCTGCAAGAATAGCAGAGGTCGCCAAAGTACATAGAGCTTTTGAAGCATACATCATATTAACATTTTTATAAGCAGAAAAAGCTTCTTTATAATCTTTGCAAATACTTATTAACGTTGTTTCATCCAGAACATAAAGCGGAGTTTCATATTTCTTTGCCAGTTCCACCAAATCACATCCGCCTATTGAAAGGTTTCCCAGCTCATTAATTTCAGCTGTTACGGGTTTAATTGATTGATTAGTACTGGTCTGCATTCTAAACTCCTCTTATATCTCTTCTACTTATATAGAAATCTTAACACACTAAAATGTAAAATTAAATACCAAAAATGAAGTAGTTTATATTGAAAAAACACTAAACATAATTTATAATAAAAACAGAAGAAAAAGGAGGATATAAATGCAAAACGCAATTATAGTTTCAAAACTCAGAAGGGGGGGGGGGCTTAGATAGAGCCGGCGGGCTTTTTCACGCTTTGGGATTATCCCGTCATTCTGCGTTTACCTTAGCGGAAGTTTTAATTACTCTTGGGATTATTGGAGTTGTTGCAGCATTAACACTGCCTCAAGTAGTAACAAATTATGAGAAAAAAGCAACTGAAGTCCGGTTAAAAAAAGATTACAGCACACTTGCTAATGCCTTAAAAATGGCTGAAGCAGAACATGGGCCAATTGAAACATGGGCAGATGAAAATGACAATATGGATAATATATACCAGGAATATTTCAAAAAAATGGAACCTTATATTCAATTTGCGGTAAAACCTTGTTTTGATGGTTATAAATGTTTTCCAAAAAATCCCGGAATGTATAAAAACGGAGTATATTTCAGATTAAAAGACGGAACTTACGGACTATTTATGCCAAATTCCGGCTATTCAATTCCAACAAACCCAAAGTTCCACTTCTATCTGATAACTAATGAAAAACGGGAAGTATACGGACGGACAGTTTTTATGTATTCAATAATGAATTTAAAGAATCTGAAAATAAAATCAAATGTAACCTGCGGAACTCCTATTTGTTACTGGAGCACTCCTCCAAAATGCTACGACAGCACTGCAGTTTGGACAGAATATGAATGTTCAATGAAATTTGCACAAGACGGCTTCACATTCAAAGATGATTACAATTTTGAAAAGTTAAATAAAACTCAATCAAACAGAGTATTTGAGAATATGTTAAAGACAAAACCAAAAGGCTGGTGGTAATACATTCAAAATTTCAATAAAATACCAAAACAAAAAAGAACACAAAACCACATCATAAGATTTCTTGCCTGGAACAGAACAAAATAAAAGGTTTCTGTTCCTTCTGCTTTAACTGCATCCCAGTTATCAAGCGGCTGATTGTACCAGTTTATTACCGGCTCAAAAGTTTTATCGCCGTTATATCTTTTTATAAGTTTAAAAACATTGACAGCCATTGGTATTGTCAAAAATGAAATTAATACAGCATAGCTGCCGGTTAGAACACCGAAGTATCCGGCTGCTAAATACCCGATAGTATAAAAAACAGCAAGAACAAATAAAGCTTTGTTTTTATCGCCTATACGGCAGCAAAGTGTTCTTTTATGCGAAGTTTGGTCACTGTCAAAATCAAGAAGGGTATGAACATAAAGAAATGCCAACGTAAACATAACAACTGCAATAGATAGAATTAAAACATCAAAAGAGAAAGTTTTTTTCATTACATAATAAATACCCTCAAACATTAAAGGTCCGAACAGAAGCCCGATAATGACCTCACTCATTCCAATCATTGAAAAACGGGCATATGTAAGCGTAAGAATGCCGCCGGCTATTGTAAGCCATATCACCCCCTCACCGCTTCTTATGAACAGAAATACCCCGATCAAAAGAGCTGCCGCACTATATAAAATAATAACCTTTAATATATCTTTTAAACTAACACTTCCATCACGAATAAAACAGCATTTAGTCTTAACAGCGCTGTTCATCATCTTTTCATCTTTTGAAAGTATACCGTAATCAATGTAATCATCAGTAAGATTTCCTGCAAGATGCGCCAGAGCAACCCCGATTAATGCCAATACTCCGTTAAGAACATTTCCGCCTGACTGCATTGCATATAAAAATACTACAAGCCAGGACATAACAGTAATAGGCAGAGAAAATGCTCTTGAACAATTTAACCAGAAAACAACATTTTTCATGACTTTAATATCCCTTTAATTCCTATTACAGCCTCGTAAGATGCACCGGCTTCCAGAAGCTCCTCTGCGGTAAGCCCGAAAAGTGTTATCAATCCAAAAATTTCACTGTCACCGGTTTTGAGCATATCAACAACAGTTCTTACAGCCTCTTCCCTTGAAAGATTTGTAATTCTGTCATTAATCCCGAGATGCAAGCTTCTTTTCTTTGCCTTTCCCATTAGCAGCCTCCATCCAGACCTACACCAAGTGCCAGCAAAGCTGCTCCTATCATGCCTGCATAATTTCCTGTCTGCGCCTTGACCACTTTTGTCGGAGAGGTAATAATCTGCTTATTAACATTCTCTGTAAGATAATCTGTATCTGTAAATTCTGCCATAGAACCTGACAAGACAAATACATCCGGATCAAATATATTCGCAAGCCCGACAAGTCCGTCAAGAATATCATCCTGCCAGCGGTTAAAAATCTCGGTCATCATGGCGTCATTATTTTTCCAACCGCCTATAACGTCATATGTAGTAATATCAGGATTTTTAGAAATTTCTTCTGCTGTACGTTTCAAGCCTGTTCCGGCAGCATAACTTTCAAAACAATCCCAGCTTCCGCAGGTGCATTTTCTGTGTTTATCAGTACGCATTTTAAAGTGCATCTCGCCTGCTGCGCCGCTTTTACCTTTATAAATTCTGTTATTAAGGATAATCCCGCCGCCAACGCCTGTTCCTAGCGTAATCATAACTGAATACGGCATCCCTCTGGATGCTCCCAGAATATGCTCAGCCCAGGCCGCTGCATTTGCATCATTTTCTACAAAAACTTTCTTTCTGCTCAGAGCCTCAAAATTCATATCAGGGTATCCTGCTGCTATATTACCTGTAGACCCCAGGATTTTGTTATTTGCATTGTTAACTGCGCCGCAGGTTGAAAATGCGATAACATCAACTTCATCTTCATAACGTGAGATTATTTCTTCAAATGCTTTCTTTATAGCCTGAAAAGATTTCGGAGTAGGGCGTTTTTCTATATCGCCTGTAATCTCCCCCTTCTCATTTACTATAGTATTATAAATTTTAGTTCCGCCTACATCTATTGCAAGTGCTTTTTTCATTTATTTTTCTACCTTTTTTGAACATTTTACAAAGGTGTCTAACTTATTTGAGTTTATATTTCCAGGATGTATACCGGAAGTCCCTGCAGACATCATTTGTTTTGAAGCTTTGCCGTTCATCACTGAATATTCTTTTACTATTTTCATGAAATTAGCAAATTTATCATAATTAGACATTATTTTTATTTTCATTATATACCCCTACTTGTTCCTCTGAACAAAACGTTTTGTGATAAGCTGCGGTCTTGTAATTGCGGACCCGATAACAACACAGTGAGCGCCCAGCTTGAAAGCTTTATCAACCTGCCATGGTTCCCATATTCTGCCTTCAAGAACGACAGGAACGTCTGTTTCGCTGACAAGAGCCCTGAGCAGTTCAAAATCCGGTTCATCGGTTGCCGGAGCGGAGTGGGTTGTGTAGCCTGACAAGGTAGTAGAAAGAATATTTGCGCCTAGTTTTGCACAATTAATACCCTCCTCTACTGTAGATACATCTGCCATTGAGATGCGTTTATTTAATTTTATATATTTAATTATTTCTTCAAGCGTGCACCCTTCTCTTGGACGTGATGTTCCGTCAAATGCTATAATATCAGCACCTGCACCTATTAAAGAAATAACATCTTTCAATGTAGGAGTAATATAGACAATCTCCTGCCAGTTTTTAGGTATAACGTCAGGTTTGGTAAGCCCTATAACAGGAACCTCAAAAAGATGTTTGGCATTTTTGACATCGCGTGCTCCGGCAACTCTTAACCCGCCGGCTCCGCCTTTTACAACGGACTTCATCATAGCGACCATACATTTTTCCAAATACAAAGGTTCTGAAGGCATTGCCTGAACTGAAACCACAACCTTATTCTTTAAACGATTAATCATATCCATATGTTTATTATATTATAAAAGAGAAATATTTTGTTAAAAATTAAGGGGATTGTTAATGAATTTTATAAAAAAGTATAAAGCGGTTATTTTAATAGTATTATTTGCATTCATAATTAGATTAATTAATCTGGATAAGACAGGCGGGCTCTGGTATGATGAAATAAATATTTATTCAATAGCCTCACAGAGTTTTCCTGCGGGTATGATGAAAGCTGATGCTCACAGATTTCTTTTATTTCCGTTGTATTATTTAATCTATCACCTTTGGATAACTCTATTTGGAAATTCTGATTTAGTCATAAGATTAATGTCTGTATTTTTTGATATTTTAAGCATTGGCGCAGCCTTTTTTGCAGGAAAAACCCTTGGAGAATTTCTGGAAAAAGATGAAAAGTTCAATATTCGGACTGGAACTATATATGCTCTTTTATATGCGGTCAATTCTTCGTTTATTTATTATGCACAAGAAGCAAAATTTTACTCGCTGACTTTCTTTTTAATAAATCTGCTTATAATATTCTGGCTGAAATTTTTGAAGAATACCGATAAGAAACATTTCTGGCTTTTTTATATTACTAATATTCTCTTAATTTACACCTACACCTCGCAAATATTGTTTACTTTGCTGGTTTATGGTGTGACTATGGCGTATTTTGCAGCCGGCAGCAGATTTAAAGAAAACTTTAAATATCTTCTGATACTGTTAAGTGCATATATTCCGCTTGCTATTTTTGCAATCTATATCAAACATTATTTTTCAGGGAATTTTGACGCGGTAGTTTACGATAACTCCTTTATACTGCTGGCTGTACAGAATTATTTTTCGCCTGTGCTTGCCGGGGTGCAAAACAACATATTAGATTTTAAGAATATCTGGCTGAAAGGGATGTTTAATTTTAAATTCTGGCTGTTTGTGATGTATCCGGTTTTATTAATACTCGGCGGGATTTGTATTTCTTTGAAAAAAGATAACATATCACGTTATATTATTGCAGTTCCGCTTTTGTATCTGGCATTTCATATAACAGCATCAAACCTTAGCTACTATAAAGTTCTTGTAAGATATACCTTGATGATTCTTCCTCTCCTTTTGCTGCTTGCCTCTGCCGGCATATGCGCTATAAAAAACACAAAACTACAGAATACTTTATTAATATGTTATGTAATAATTTCTATTCTTGGAATATTTACAATAAACGGAGCTGTAAACATAAAAAGACCAGACGGCTATAGAGAAGTTGCAGAAGCTCTTATTGCTAATTCAGTAAATCCTCAAGCCGACTTTGTGCTTCCTATCAGAGTTGGGCTTCTTGACAAATATTACAAAATACAAGGAGAAAAGTTCAGCCTGTACATTTTAAACAGAGAAGAGGCACAAAAAACTTATCTTACAGCCGAAGAAATCAACGGCATAAAAAATGACAAGCAAAATCTTCATAAATATTACAGAAGATACCTTTTGACCAATACACCGGATAAAAATTTTGAAAACTATATAAAAAAAGAATTTTTAAAAAGCAATGACGTTGTGATTATAACTGATAGAACAATTTCAATGTTCACCGGAGAACAGATTAGAATGATTATTCATTCAGGAAATTATGAAAAGTTTCCTATCCAGTTCTTAAGGCTTTCAAAGCTGAACAACGATTTATTATATACAGCATCCAAAAACTTAAAACTAAAACAGCACCTTAATGTTAAGAATTGGGAAATATTTGTATTTGGTATATAATAAACTTAAGAAGAGGAACATAATAATGAAAAAAAGTTTGGTAAAATATCCGTTTTTGACAAAAGAAGTAGAAGTTTACGAACGGGAAAACGGTCACACAATAGTATTAGCGCATAAAGAAGGCTCAATGGCGAATGTCAGCACCTGGGTTAAAACAGGTTCTATAAATGAAGATGACAAGATTAACGGAATCTCACACTTTTTGGAACATCTTATGTTTAAAGGAACACACAAACATAAGGCAGGCGAGTTTGACAAAATACTAGAAGCCAAAGGGGCTATTGTAAATGCTGCAACCTGGAAAGATTATACATTTTATTATGTTACTCTGCCGAAAGGCGAAAAAGATAAAGATCTCTTCCTGGCAATAGAACTCCATGCAGATATGATGCTTGACCCTGTTTTACCGGATGAAGAAATTGGGGCGCCATTTGACTTGAATGATACAAAAGTTACTGACAAACGAGAACGCCACGTTGTTATTGAAGAAATCAGGATGAGAAAAGACCAGAACTGGACAAAAGTTTATAATGCCTGCAACTACAATATGTACACACAGCATCCATATAAACGTGATGTAATAGGCACTCCGGAAATTATCTCCCAGGTCACAAGAGATGAGATTATGAATTATTACACAACATTCTATTCACCTGAAAACATGACAACAATTATAGTAGGAGATTTTGACAACGAAGAAGTGCTTAAAAAAGTAGAGAAAGAGTTCGACTTTAAAGGCAGAAAAAATGCGCCTAAAAAAGTTAACCAAATTGATGAACCGGTACAGACTACAAAAATAGTTGATAATACGGCTCATACAAATACTGCTTATGCAATGTTTGGCTGGCTCGGTCCTAAAGCCTCAGATTTAAAAGGAACAATATCCCTGGATTTAATCAGTATTATTTTCGGTGACGGCGGCAGCTCAAGACTTTATCAAAATTTAATAGAAAAGCAGCCTGAACAGATATTTAATATGGTCAATTCTGAGCATTATCAGTTTAAAGACGGCAATAATTTCTTTATACAGGCAAACTTCAAGCCTGAAAAGAAAGAGGAAGCTTTAAACCTATTAAAAAAAGAACTGGCAAATCTTCTTGATAATCCTATCACAGAAGCAGAACTTCAAAAAGCTAAAAAGAAAACTAAATCACGCTTTGCATATGCAGCAGAAACAGTATCCGAAATCGGAGAAACTATCGGATACTATACAACAGTCTGCAATGATTTGAAACTTGTAGAAGATTATCTGAAAGATCTGGATGAAATTACTCTTGAAGATTTAAGAAATTCAATAGAAAAATATCTTGATATTAATCACGCAGTAATTTCAATTCTTATGCCTGAATAATCTACCATGGATAATCTTTTTTGATTTCCCAGCCATCCATTATAATTAAAGCGGCGCACCAAACGCCTCTGCTATTTTTATTACATGCATATTTCTGATTACCAGTTAGAATATCTCTGTTATATTCTCCAAAAACCTGATTATAACTATATGGATTATCCTCATCCTCAGTTGGTGCACTATATCCGAAATCTTTATACCCAAAGGGTGATAAACCATATTTTTTGATAATCGCATAAACAAAAACATCTTTGCCTAACATATTCGGTTCTTTAAAACCGTTAATATCTATCATAATAACTCTACCGTTTGAAAAGCCCTGAAAAGATGAAACTATAAGTGACGATCCATCAGACAGAAATACAGTATAAGAATCTCTTACACAAAAACCCTCTTGGCAAGCTTCTCCGTTTAAGTATCTATATCTTATCCCAGTCTCAGTTACAGTTCTATTACTAATTGATATATAGTTAGTTAAGTACCTCTGCCAAAACTCTTGTCCGGGAATAGTATAATCCCAATCATCAAGACTTCCATTTGACACCTCTGACATTTTTATCGCTTGCGCAAGCACACTATAAGACTTTTTAAGCTTGGTTGCAGTTGTCAGCTTTTCATGTTTGCTTATTAATGCAGGTAAAGTCATTGCCGCGACAATACCAATTATCCCCAGAGTTATCAAAACTTCTGCAAGCGTAAAGCCTCTTTGCTGCTTCTTTTGTGTGGCGGCGCGAAATGGCTCGCTGCCTGCGCAAATACCCGATAAGGAGCTTAAATTACCTTGCCCCCCCCCCGGAAAGTCTTACTATTACTGTGTTTTCCATAATTTTAATCTCCTTTGTTTATTCTTTCTTTTCTTTTTTTATTAGCTGTATTTTACTTTTAATGTTCTGATGATAGAAAAGCTATATATGTTTTCGAAACGATAGCGGGAACGGAGTGGAAGCGTGCTTGAGAAAACATATATAGCTTTTCTATCATGTTTTACTCTGCTTTTTTATTATAAACTATTTTTGAAATTTTTCAAATAGGTTTCAATAAAACCGTCCAAATCTCCATCCATCACTGCTTCAACATTTCCTGCTTCATAACCTGTGCGATGGTCTTTTACCATTTTATACGGATGGAAAACGTAAGAACGGATTTGTGAACCAAAGTTTATATCAACATTTTCACCTTTTAGTTCTGCAAGCTTTTTCTCATGTTCTGCCTGACGGATTGCAAGAAGTTTTGAGGCAAGAATTTGCATGGCATTTTCTTTATTTTGCAATTGTGAGCGCTCCTGCTGGCATTTAACAACAATTCCGGTAGGTTTATGCAAAATTCTCACAGCAGTTTCAACTTTGTTAACATTCTGCCCGCCGGCTCCGCCTGAACGCATAGTATCTATTTCCAAGTCCTCCGGAGGGATTGTTATTGTCTTTTCAAAATCAGCTATAATCGGTGAAACCTCCAGCGATGCAAAACTTGTCTGGCGTTTTCCGTTTGCATTGAAAGGTGAAATACGGACGAGCCTGTGAACACCCTTTTCAGCCTTTGCATAACCAAAAGCATATTTGCCGGTAATCTTTATTGTAGCAGACTTGATACCTGCCTCATCCCCGTCAAGCTTATCAAGCAAATCAACATGCCAGCCTCTGCTCTCAGCCCAGCGCATGTACATACGAAGAAGCATACTTGCCCAATCCTGGGCATCAGTTCCGCCGGCTCCTGCATTAATTGTCAAAATTGCATCTGCTTCATCGTACTCCCCGCTCAGCATAAGTTTAATTTCAAATTTATCAAGATCTTTTGAAACTTTTTTCAAAGCTTCATAACTTTCAGCAACTAAGTCCTCATCCTGAATTTCCAGTGCAACTCCTGCATCATCAATAGCAGAACTCCAACTGTCAAGAAATGAAATATTTTCTTTAATCTCTTTTATCTCTGTCCCAAGCTTTGAAACTTTGTTTTGGTCTGACCAGACATCCGGCGCTTGCATTTCAGCTTCCAGAGCCGAGAGTTTTCTGCCTAACCCGGCATAGTCAAAGACACTCCTTTATACTGTCAACACGAGGTTTCAAAGCATTCATCAATTGTTTTAGTTCTGTTTCCATATATCAATTATATTACAAAAATTCTAATCAACAATCTTTATTCTTCCGTCATCAACCATATCGACAGGATCACTTGTATTTCGTATTTTATATTCAATACACTCATTTAAATCAAAATCATACCTTTCAGTTGCCTGATCGATTTTATTAAGCATAGTTAAATCATCATTACCTGAAGAATAATAATCATTTATTGCAACTGAATACATTTTATCTTTACGCGGATTTGCAACATCAATCTCTTCTTCAGTACCATCTTTTCTTATGTATTTTAAGTTATAAATCTGACCATTTCTTGAGATAGTATATTGCAGACCGGAAACATACATTATGCCTGGTTTGTTATTACGGTTCACAAATGATTTTGCTCCGAATTTTAAAGCGTCAACCAGTTCTTTTTCACTATAGTTGATTTTCAAAATCTTATTTTTAAATGGAGAAATCTCTTCTATCGTTCTGGTATCGATTTTGCCTTTTTCCACATATCCGCGGATATTTGCCGCTCCGACTATTGCAATGTCTGCACCTGTACGTTCTTTTATTGCATCAAGTCCGTAATATGCAAGAGGGCTTGGTTCAATTAAATCATTAGTCAAAAGCGGCGGCGCAGTCCTTATGACACCAACAACTTCCGGCTTACCAAGGATTTTTTCAAACATATATCTGGCAGGAACATTTCTTGTGAATTTTCTTGTTGTGGCAACATTATTCTGGACTTTCTTAATAATTCCTTTATCGTCAAATTCAAGATTTAATACACCAAAATTCTTTCCATCACGTCCGGCTTGTGTTATTACGACAGGTTCTCCGCTTTTTGAATACAAGAGATTTTCACCTTCCTTAATTCCTTCGATTAAATTATGCGAATGACCGCCAAGTATAACATCTAATCCGTCAGTTTCGCGTGCAATCTTTCTATCATAGCCGTAGCCGCTGTGTGAAAGCAGAATAATCTTATTAATACCTTGTGATTTTAGTTTATTAATCTCTATTTGAATATCGTCAATAGTTTCTTCGATACTTACAGGGTCTATCTGCTGGTCTTGCAACACTTTTCCATACTTAACCCTTGATAACAGATCTGTTGGAAGGACACCTATAATTCCGTATTTGTGCCCGTTATGCTCTTCAATAATTGATTTCTCCACTTTTTGTGAGAGCGGGTTTTTATTATTCACAGGTTTAAGATTACATGCCAGCAATTTAAAACTAATGTTCTGCATTATATCTTTAAAAAGAGAAGACTTCATATCACACTCATGGTTCCCGACAGCAGAAGCTGTAACTCCAATTAGTTTTAAAAAGTTTAATGCTACCTGATTAACTTTAGGATTTTCCCCTAACAAAATATCGCCTGATGAAAGTTTTAATTTATCAACTTTATCAGACGATATATATTGGTCAAATTCGTTGGATGCTGTAACTGTACGCTCCATATTCATTGCTTTTCCATGATAATCATTAACGTAAAATATACTTGTTTTAACATTTAATGATTGATTAGACTTATCCGGCGGCAATTTTTGTTTCTGCCTTCTGTATTTATCCAGTAAGTTTGTCGATTGTGATACATTCACAGCATTAATCATCTCTACGGATCCCTTTACATAAATATCCGTAAAAGTTTATTTTTGCTATTAAGCAAACAAATGTTTACATATCTTAACTATTCAAACTTCATTGTCTGAACTTCCCAGTGTTTTGAAAGTTCATCAATAAGCTCCTGACCATCATCTTTTAAATCCAGAAGAACAATTCCTCTATTCAAACAAACGTCCTGTTCGGAATGATGCAGTCCTATTCTGGTTCTGATAGAACATCCGTATTTTGTAAGGATTTGCTGGAACTCTGCCGAGCATTCCGCTCTGTTTGTTAAATTAACCCCGATAATTGTTGTCATATGAATTCTCCTTTCTTTTCCCATTCACCCTAAAACAAATTATTCTTAAGTAAAAAAAAATAACACCCGCTACGGGGTATTATTTTCTTTTTCATAATTGGAGTTATTTTCTCCTTTTTCCAGACCTATTCAATATCAAGGTCTTCAGTGGCTTGAAGCTGTTTTTTCTTTAAATTGTGCATTACTGCATCAACAAGAAGTTCATAGGATTTCATGTTCTCGATATTCGGGAACTCTTCCTTGAGTTGTTCTCTGACCATTGCTTCCAGCCTGCGTTCGTCAGAATTTGTTTGTATATCCTCAACTCCGCTAATCATTTTTATGTATTCAGGCGAAGATTTATCAATGTTCTGTTTTTCAAACATTAACCATCTTAATCTCGGGCTGATTTCATTTTTCAGCTTTCTTACAATCTTTAGATTTCTAAATCGGTTTAACATAAGAACCTCTACCTTTGATTAGTTGAATTGAAATTCACTACCTTATTGTACTATTTTAAAGTAACCTGAAAAAAATAATTTACTCTTTTTGAATGATTATTTACAATTCTTTATAAATCAGCATAAAGCCGGTTATAACTTGCTAAAATCAGTCAAAACTTCATATTTTTTCTTTAGTAATGTTAATAAAGCCAGCCTGTTTTCTTTAACTTTTTCGTCATTATCCATGACAAGAACTTCATCAAAGAATTTTTCAACAGCCGGATTAATCGAAATTAACTGTTCAAGATATGCCGCGTAATCTGCGTTTTCGTCTACAGATTGAATTTCTCTGTAGAGCATGCCTTCAGACGCCTCTTTGAACAAGTCTTTGTTCACCTGTGATTTTGAATTTTCTTTCAAAATTCTGATGACCCTGTTTGCACTTTCAAGAAGAGCCTGATTATCAAGTGTTTGGACAACTTTTACGCGAGCAATATAATCTGCCAGATCTTCCATTGGATTTTTATTAGAAGCGCATGCCTCGAGGACATTTTTACTGTATTTATCACTCAGTAAGATTATTAACCTTTGAACGAAAAATTCGTTAATTTCAGCAAGACATTTGTCTGGTGCAATTCTTGCTACATTTTTCTTAACCGTATCTGCAATTTTTTGAAGCGCATTTTTTTCTGAAGAAGTTTCAATTGATACCGGTAAAAGAAGCAGATCTTTCTGTATCAAATTGCTAAGGTTAATTTTTAAATCATTATTCAAAACAGTTCTGATTATTCCGAGCGCAGCACGTCTTACACCCAGAGGATCAGATGAGCCTGTAGGTTTTTTACCGTCTGCAAATACCGCACAAATCGTATCAAGTTTATCGGCAATCCCGACAACCTGACCTTCAATACCTTTTGCGGTTTCACTCTCAGCATTGAGCGGGAAGTAGTGTTCTTTTATCCCTTCTACAACTCTTGCATCTTCTCCGGCAACTCTTGCATAATCCGAACCGATATATCCCTGAAGCTCGGTAAACTCAAATACAAGCTGTGTAACCAAGTCAGCTTTACAAAGGAGTGCCGTTCTTTCAATATCTTTTGAAGGAACATTCAGCTCTTTTGCTATATCTTTTGAAAGAGTAATTAATCTTTGTGTTTTATCATAAACAGAGCCCATGCCTTTTTGGAAAGTTACGCCTTTTAAATCTTCAACGTAATCAGCAAGAGGTTTTTTAGTATCTTCATTAAAGAAGAATACAGCGTCATCAAGACGAGCTTTAATAACTCTTACATTACCGGCTTTGATATTAGCAAACTCATCGCCGATATAGTTTGTCATTGTAATAAATTTATTTATCAGCTTTCCATCTTTATATAAAGCAAAATATCTCTGGTGAACTGCCATTACGGTAACAACCAGTTCTTCCGGAAGCTTAAGGTATTCTTCGGAAAATTCACATGCTGCAGGAACCGGATATTCTGTAATAAATGTTACTTCATCAAGCAAATCATCTGTATAATAAGGTTCAGCGCCAAGCTTTGCAGCTTCTGCCTTAGCTTTATCAACAATAATTTGTTTACGTTCATTTTGGTCTACAATTACACAGCAATTACGCATAATTTCAACGTAATCATCAGGGTGCCCGATAATAACATTCTGCTGGGCAAACCTGTGTCCGCGCGAAACATTTGAAGATTCTTTATCAATAATTTTCACTTTTACTTCTTCTTTATCAAGAAGGGACACTATCCATTTTATCGGACGGGAGAATTTCTGATCATTATACCCCCATCTCATAAAATGTGAGCCCTGGAGTTTTGAGAATATTACCGGAACATTTTCCTGTAAAAGTTCAACGATTGATTTTCCTTTAATAACAATCTTTGCATGCACGTAATCGTTTTCAACATACAGATCTTCCGGAGCCAGCCCGTTTTTTCTGGCAAAACCTTCACCGGCTCTAGTAAGATTTCCGCTTTCATCATATGCAACTTTCGCAATAGGACCTTTGACAATTTTTGTTTCATCAGAGGTCTGAGTTTCCAGCCCGCTGATAATTACAGCCAGACGCCGCGGAGTTGCATAAACGTCAACCTTTTCATATCCGACTTTATTATCTTTTAAAAATCCTTCAAATCCGTTTTTTAACTGTTCTATAGCCTGTGGAATAAATCTGTAAGGAAGTTCCTCTGTTCCTATTTCCAATAAATATTTACTCATTTCTCACCTTCTATAATTATTATAAATGTAAGAAAATTATAGATAAAGCAAGAAATATTGTAAAGCTTATATTACTTTTTATAATTTTTTAAACTCTATTTCGTATCCCAAAAGCTCGCAAATTTGAACCATCTCATTATATTTAAGAGTTCCGTTTATCAACTTTGCAGAAAGCGACTGCTGATATACTTTTTTATCTTCGGTTGATAACATTCTCGCCAGTTTACTCAGCGAAACTTTATTTTTCATCAATAAAATTTTTACGACTTCTCGGGCACTTTTAGCTTCCATTCTTTAATTATAAAAGTAATATGCCAAAAAACCTTATCTTTAGTGATTATAAATTTGACAATTTTTGTATTTACAATATAATTCGTATTATTACAATATAAATAATGTAATTTTTGTAAAGAAAGGTTAAATTATGAAAAAATATCTACATGCTTTCACTCTTGCAGAAATCTTAATTACTCTTGGAATTATAGGTGTTGTTGCTGCATTTACATTGCCTGCTCTTATTCAGAAAAACAACAACAAGGTAGTAGAAACAAGATTAATGAAATTCTATTCCACAATAAATCAGGCTGTAAGGCTTGCCGAAGTTGATTACGGTGATAAAAAATACTGGTATGCAGATTTGACCGGAGCAGAAATTGACAAAGACGGAAACCCGTACCCGGAAGTTCTGAAACAGAAAAATGGTTTAATAAATATTTTGCACCTTATATAAAAATAATTAAAACAGAGTTATTATCAGACGGAAGCCTTATAGTATATTTCCCTGACGGAAGTGCTCTAAGAGCCATGGACTACTCTACAAGAGATTGGTATTTCTACCCCGGGAAAGCTCAAAAATGTATTGATAACGGCAATAAAATAGGAACTTGTGTATTCGCATTTAATTTTTATCCGACCGGTCCAGACAAGGAAACTGAGGAGTGGAAATGGGTTTATCACGTTAATAGGGGTTTTGAGCCTTGGAAATTCCGTTGGGACAGGACAAGAGAACATCTTGAAGATTTATGCTACACAAATAAAATGGAAGGAAGCGTTATTGGTAGAAATTTCTGCACAGCTCTTATACAGCTAAATAACTGGAAAATTCCCGATGATTATCCTTATAAGGTTAGTTATTAATCTTGATTATATTTCTTACTTTGTGTATAATATTTACATAAGTTAGTAAGGAGAGATAAACAAATGGGATATAAAATTTTATCAAAGAAAGAAATTTGTCCAAATCAATTTGAAATAACAATTGACGCGCCTTATGTTGTAAGAAACGCACAAGCCGGTCAGTTTATTATTTTTAGAGCTGATGAAAACGGAGAAAGAGTGCCTCTGACAATAGCAGATGTAAACAAAGAAACAGGAGCTTTAACTTTAGTATTTATGGCAGTAGGTTACTCAACTAAAAAACTTGCTGCACTCGGCGTAGGTGATGAAATTGCAGACATCGTTGGACCTTTAGGAAAGCCAACTCATATCAAAAAATACGGAACAGTTGTTTGTCTTGCCGGCGGCTACGGTGCTGCACCTTGCTATTTGATTGCCAAAGCTTTTAAAGAAGCCGGCAACAAAGTTTACATGATTATGGGTGCAAGAAATAAAGACCTTATCTTCTGGGCTGATAAAATGAAAGATGCCTGCACAGAATTATTTATTACAACTGATGATGGTTCTATGGGAGAAAAAGGATTTGTAACCCAGGTTATGGAAAGATTAATGAACCAGGAAAAAATTGATTACGCAATTGCTGTAGGACCTATGCCTATGATGAGAGCAGTTGCAAATCTTACAAGAGATAAAGGAATATACACTGAAGCAAGCATGAACCCTATTATGGTTGACGGAACAGGAATGTGCGGTGCTTGCAGAGTTACTGTCGGCGGCGAAGTTAAGTTTGCCTGTGTTGACGGACCTGATTTTGATGCTCACAAAATCGATTTTGATGAAGTTATCAACAGAACAAAAATTTATAAAGATCAGGAAAGAAAACGCGATGAAAATTGTAACTTGTTAAAACAAGCTGGAGCTAAAGCATAATTAATAAATTAGGAGAATTGAAGAAATGGCTGAAAAGAAAAATGATATTCCGTTTTGCCCGCTAATGAGTGCAGGCTGTGATATAGATAAGGTTTGCACACAGGAAAGATGCGCCTGGTATGTTCCTAATATAAAAAAATGCGCATTGTACATCATTGCTTATGATGCCCTGTTGGATGCGAATACCAGACAAGTGCCAAAGAAACGCATATAATTTATAATAGTTAATATTATAAGCTTGAGAGAATTTTATATGAAAATTGTATTGTGCATAAAACAGGTTCCTGACACCTCTGATATAAAATGGACAGAAAATAATACTATCCAACGAGAAGGTCTGGAAAGCATTATAAATCCGTATGATGTTTATGCAATTGAAGCTGCACTAAAGTTAAAAAGGTCTTACGATAATATAAAAATAACGGCTCTTACAATGGGGCCGTTTCAGGCTGCGGATATGCTGAAAAAAACTTTAGCTACAGGTGTTGATGAGGGTATATTACTTTCTGACAGAAAGTTCGCTGCTGCAGATACATACGCAACAGGTAAGACAATAGGTACAGCAATAAAAGAAAAACTGTCTGATTTTGATTTAATAATATGCGGACAGTTTGCTATTGACGGTGATACAGCACAAACCGGTCCAAGTATTGCTAACACATTAAGTATTCCACAGGTAACTTTTGTGCAGGAAATTCTTTCATATGACGACGGAACTATTACGGTACGAAGAGAACTCGATGACGGAACAGAAATTATCAGGGTTAAACTTCCTGCATTAATATGTGTTTTAAAAGATTATTTTGAACCAACCAGAGCAAAAATTAACGGTATAAAAAAAGCTATAAATGCTGAAATTAAAACATACGGTTTTGAAGACTTAGGGCTAAGCGCAGAAGAAGTAGGGCTGAAAGGTTCTCCAACTTACGTCAGCAAAGCTTTCCGCCCGGCTCCGAAAGAAACTGCATGTGAATTTTGTAATACTACTGAAGAGCTTTCTAAAAAAATTCACAGCTGCTTAGGAGGTCAAAATGACTAAGCAAATTCTTATATACGCAGAAGTTACCAGAGAAAATTATATCCATACAGCATTTTTTGAACTTGCTAATAAGGCGCAAGAACTGGCTGCAAAACTTGATAATGCAGAAGTTAATGCTTTATTGATTTCAAAAAAAGGACTTGCAGATGAATACAAAGAAGCATTTGTTAACAGCGGAATAGATAAAATATACGCTATTGAAGATGACAGGTTTGAAATCTACAGTACAGATTATTTTGCAACAGCAGCAGTTGAAACAATAAAGGAAATTCAGCCGGAAATACTATTAATAGGTGCTACAAATCAGGGAAGAGATTTGGCACCAAGAATATCAACGGCTCTTCATACAGGCTTGACGGCTGACTGTACCGGGCTGGATATTAATGACAAAGGACAACTCGCAGCCACCCGTCCGACATTTGGCGGTCAACTGATGGCAACTATTCTCTGTAAAAATTTGCCGCAGATGGCAACTGTACGTCCCAAAGTGTTTAAACCTGCTGAGAAAAATAATGTTAAACAAACTGAAATTATACACAAATCAGTAAATCTTGATAGTATTCCAAAAAGCATTGAAATAGTTGAATTTCATAAAAAATTAACAGACAGCCTGAACGAATTGGATAGTGCCGAAATCATTGTTGCCGGTGGAAGAGGAATGAAAAATGAAGAAGGTTTCAGGCTTTTGAGAGAATTTGCGGATAAAATAGGTGCTGCAGTAGGCGCAAGCAGAGTTGCAGTTGAAATGGGGCTGGCTTCTCATGAAATGCAAATAGGACAAACCGGAAAAACTGTCACTCCAAAATTGTATATTGCCTGTGGTATATCCGGCGCAATACAGCACACAATCGGCATGAAAAATTCAAATAAGATTATTGCTGTTAATACTGATGCAAATGCGCCTATATTTGACATAGCGGATTATGGTATGGTTGGGGATGCTTTCGAAATTCTGCCTGAATTAATAAAATATAATTTTAAAACTGATATGTAGCAAAAATTTTTTTATTTGGTTCTTTATACCCACAGTAAGGAGAAACTTAATGAAAATTATAGAACATCCTGCAACTACGGCTATTAAAGAAAAAAAACAACAAGAACTTTTTACTCATCTCGAGAATTGCGAGTCTGGAAATGTTAGAGTGTTTGAAAATGTTGAACGTGGCGAAAATCAGGCGTTTGACGCATTTATGGACAAAGCTGATTCTCTGCCTTTTTCACACAAAACACTTGAAAAAGAAGCCAAACTTTTCAATAAAGAATTAATGAAAAATGAAAAACTCATATTTTTATCACAGAAACTCAATAAAATACCTTCTACAGCGGAAGAAATAAAAGAGTACAAAGCAATCTGCAAAAAACTTCTTGCACTTGCAAAAAAATGCGGTGCTGTAAACTTGCACGAAACAATGAAAGTTTCATTTGACTTAATGTTTGAAAATGCTAAAAATGCAGGCAAACTAAATATAAAAATCTAAATAATAAAACGGCTACCTCCACTCTTGATATTTATAAAAAATGGTTTATAATAAGAATAAAAGAATGGAGGTATAACGTGAAAACACAAGATATGACAGGCACTCAGAGATGGGGGGGGGGGCTGCCTGAGGCAGGACACTACCCTGGAACGGATTTTTAAAAAGCACTTTGCACGATTATTTATTAAGCGCACGACTTATTTCTGGTCGTTTTCCATTAGGAACGCTTTTAAGATTAGTAATACAGCGAACGGATTTACTTTAGCAGAGGTATTAATAACACTCGGGATTATAGGAATTGTAGCAGCAATGACTATCCCAAACATAGTAGGGAATTATAAAAAGAAAGTTATTGAAACACGCCTACAACGATTTTACTCTGTTGCGAATAATGCACTCCTTGCATCTCAAGCAGAAAATGAATCTTGGGATTTTTGGTATTTTGAAACTAACTCTACAGTACAAAATACCGAAGAGTGGTATAACATATACCTGGCAAAATATTGGAAAACCGTCAAGACAAAAACAATCAAAGACGGATTTGTAGCCGCCTACTTTCCAGATGGGAGCTTATGTGTTGTGAAATCAGGAATAGATTATTTCTATTACCCTGATGCTAAAAAATTTAATGAAGCTACCTTTGCAACACAAAGAATGAAGCGTTATGGCAAAGATATTTTTGTATTTGGGTTCAGACCACAGCTCAAAGATAATAAACAAAGTTACAGGAAAGGTATTCAGCCTTACTTAGCATCAAAAAGTGCTACAGATGAAGATGGAAATCTTACTTGGCTTGGTGGGTATGATTATACATTAGAAGAACTATACAATGACCCTGCATACGGCTGTAAAGAAGGAAGCTCTGGAGGAGCAGCCTACTGTACCCAGGTAATATTCCAGAATGGGTGGAAAATACCTGAAGATTACCCGTTCAAATTTTAGTTCAAAATCTATCAATATCTTTAACCAGAACTTCAAGTTTTACATTTAAAGCCTGCGCTATACGAAAAAGAGTAAATATAGTGGGGGATTTTTCTGCGCGCTCAATACAGCCTATAAAATTTCTTGCAGAATCTATTTTAAATGCAAGCTCCTCTTGAGATATTCCTAACTGCATTCTTAATGAGCGAATATTAGCACCAAGCTTCAATAACAACTCTTTTTTCAAAAATTCCGGTTGACTCATACCACCTATTGTGGTACATTAATTACAAGATAACTACCACCTATAGGTGTCATGGAGGTTTAAATGAAAAATTATGGGTTTACTCTTGCAGAAGTATTGATAACTCTGGGTATAATCGGGGTAGTAGCTGCCCTAACTCTGCCGGCACTAGTGCAAAATAACCGTAATCGTGAAATGCAGACAAGGTTAAAAAGAGGTTATTCAGTTTTGTCGCAGGCTCTTGATATGTATCAGGCAGAAAACGGGGAAAGAATAACACCGCAAACTAAAATAGGATGGGACTTAAAACCGGTACTGATGAAATATCTAAAAACAGTTAAAGACTGCGGATACGGCTCATTAGATGATGACGCCTGCATACCTAACTATGGACCTGATAATGAAAAGAACTCAACAAAATACACGACATATAACGGGAAAACTTTATATCTTAATTATTTTGATGACGGTCAATTTGTATTAAACGACGGCAGCCTTGTACTATTAGAAAGTGCTGCATCAGCAACAAATTTATACATAAGTATTGATGTTAACGGATATAATAACAGACCAAATCGTCTGGGGCAGGATTTGTTTATGTTTCAAATTGATTCAAAAGGTGTGCTTAGACCTATGGGAGCTGAGGGAACGGATTATTACGATAAAGACAATTCATATTGCTCTAATACTTCAACTAATAAATTAAATGGAGCAGGATGCACTTACCTGGCTCTAACAGATTCTGATTTTTGGAACAATATGCCTAAATAAGCCTATTTTTCAAGAAGCATTTGATACAAATAAAGGACTGTCTTTTTATCTTCAAGGGCATTGATAATTTCCTGTTTCATCCTTGTATATGGGATTTCTTCCTTGAATACAAACAATTCATAAATATCAACACCGAGCGCGTCTGCTATTGACGTAAGGGTTTCTGCCGAAGGATAATTATTACCGTTTTCAATTTTACTTACATTTTTAGGATCAATACCTACAAGTTCAGAAAATTGCTCTTGAGTTAGTTTGAGTTTTTTTCTGAGCATTTGAATTTTTTGTCCTAGCTGCTTTTTCATTAACATACACTTCGATGCTCCATTAATATAATTACGATTTAAAATAATAAATATAACCATTCAGCAAATAGAAAAATAAATAAAATCTATTTAACATATTGAATTAATTCTATTCATAAGATATAATAATAATATGGTTCTATTTAATAGATGGAGGTTTTGATGGGATTACAAAAGAAAGCATTCACTCTGGCTGAAGTACTGATAACGTTAGGAATAATAGGGGTAGTTGCAGCCATGACACTGCCGACTCTTGTGGGGGAATATCAGAAAAAACAAACTGCGACACAGCTAAAGAAATTTTACTCAATAATGCAGCAGGCAATCACCAGAGCAGAAGTTGACTATGGTCCTGTTTCTGATTGGAATTTCACAATCGGTGGAAATGAAAATACAGCAATGTTTACAGATAAATATATCAGACCTTATGTAAAAATTATAAAAGAATATTCCCCGGAAGATTTTCCTGAAGATATTCACTACACATGCCTGAAAGGCGGGAATTGTGATTCTTACGGAGAAGTAAAAAACAATAATCCTAAACTGGTTCTTGCTGACGGGACTATGATCCTTGCAGCCGATTTGGTTGCAAGCCTCCCTGATCCTGATACAGGTGAACTGCATAACGCAATGAATATAATTGTAGATTTAAACGGGTTTAAAAGACCAAATAAATATGGAAGGGATGTATTTGCATTTTCAATTCAGCCTGAAAAAAGATTTGTTCCTGCAGGTGTAGGCTATACCTCTGCGATAGAAGGCTCTACAGATTTCGACAGAGATTGGTTTTTAAACGGTGGAAACGGAAGAGGATGCAATAAAAGCCAGGATGGTTTCTATTGTGCAGCATTAATAATGATAGACGGCTGGGAAATAAAAGACGACTATCCTTGGAAATAAGATAATTTTTGTGATAGAATAAATCAGTAAATAGCCTGCTGTTGTAAAATAATAATACAATAGCAAAAGGAAGAATTAAGAGAGGATATGTCATGAATAAAGTTGTTGTCGGAGCCCAGTGGGGCGATGAAGGAAAGGCTAAAATTACTGATTTATTAGCAGCTGATGCAGAATTAATTATACGTTATCAGGGAGGATGCAACGCCGGTCATACAGTTGTTGCCAATAATAAAACCTATAAGTTCCACTTGATACCGTCAGGAATTTTGTATGGCAACAAGACATGTTTTATTGGTGCAGGAACTGTTATTCTGCCAGAAGCTTTTGAAAAAGAAGTTAATGAACTTATTGAGCAGGGAATAGATGTTTCCGGCTTAAAAGTAAGCCCTCTTGCGTCAATAACAATGCCTTACCACACAGAAGTCGACGGCTACAGCGAAGACAATGCACAAAAAGGCAAAATCGGAACAACTAAAAAAGGCATCGGACCAACATATACTGACAAAATGGCAAGAATTGGTCTAAAAATTGAAGACCTCTATTCTCCTGAAGCCTTAAATGAAAAACTGGATATTATACTTCCGCTGAAAAATAAAACTCTGGAAAAAGTGTACGGACTTGAACCATATTCAAAAGACTGCATACTTTCACTTTGCGAGAAATATGCAGAAATCTTCAGACCGTACGTTTGTTTTGACTGGCAGGAAATGCTTAACGCTTCAAAGGAAAAACAAATTCTTTTTGAAGGTGCCCAGGGGGTTATGCTTGATATAGATTACGGAACCTATCCGTTTGTAACCTCATCAAATCCTATTGGAGGAGGCGCCTGCACCGGTTCCGGCTACGGACCTAAAATGATTGATGAAGTAATTGGGGTGGCAAAAGCATATGTAACAAGAGTCGGGGAAGGTCCGTTTGTAACAGAACTAACTGATGAAACCGGTGATAAAATACGGGAAATAGGTCATGAATTTGGTGTTACAACCGGCCGCCCGAGAAGATGCGGCTGGTTTGATGCCGTAACTATGAAATATGCAGTTCTTGTCGGAGGTTTAACCTCTGTAGCTTTAACTAAGATTGATGTATTCGACACATTTGAGGAAATCAAAGTGTGTACTGCATACAAAGATACACGTAATGGCATAATTTACAAATCTTATCCAACAGATGTATTTATTCATAAATACCTTGAACCGGTTTATGAAACTTATGAAGGATGGCTGCAAGATGTTTCTGCTGTTCGGGAATATGAAAAACTGCCTGAAAACTGCAAAAAATACCTTGCACGCCTTGAAGAATTACTTGAAGTTCCTATTTCTATAGTAAGTGTAGGACCTGACCGAGAACAAACTATTTTTAAATAATATATTCACGAGGCAATTTTTTTATGCCTCGTGTTTTTATAAATACAGGTAGTTATGTTAAATTTTAATCCAATCAGCAATGTAAATAGAAATAGTGTTATCCCGCCGCCTGCTGTGAAAAAAAAGCAGGAAAATCAAACTGTGCAGACAAATACTATTTCTAATGTGACACCGGATTTCAGCGTAAAAACCCCGCTAAAATACACCAAAACAGGAGAGATAAATCTTCCATTTGATACAAAAGCCCATATGTATAAGCTTTCAAATGGTCAAAAGGTTATAATTGTGCCGAATGACGGGGAAACCGTTGTAAAAACATATGTTAATACAGGTTCTATGAATGAGCCGGACAAACTTCGCGGAATAAGCCACTACATTGAGCATAACCTGTTTAACGGCTCTGAAGGACTTGAAGCCGGAGAATTCTTTAAAACAACAGATAAAATGGGAGCAGAAACAAATGCCAGCACAGGACTTGCTGAAACAAATTACTACATAAGCTCCTATCTGCTTAACGACGGTGATTTGGAAAAGAAGATAAGGATTCACGCATCAATGCTTGAAACTCCTCGTTTTGCAGCAGATATGCTTTTTAAAGAAAAGGGGATCGTAAATTCTGAGATAAACATGATTACATCTAACCCTGAAAACATAGCATTTAACAGGACACTTAAAAATTTATTCAGCATAAAAACAAAATCCTCAGATATAATAGCAGGAACAACAGATAATATTACCAATTTATCCAGAGAAGATGTTGTAGATTATTTTAACAGAAATTATTATCCTGCAAATATGGTGACAGTAATATCCGGTGAAGTTAAGCCGGAGGAAACCATGCAGCTTGTTTCAAAATATTTTACTTCAAACAAGCCGCCGGTAAATGATCGTCACTATGAAGAATTAACACCTCTAACTAAAACAGTAAGAGAAGATATTATTTCCGATAAAGCAGTTTCAACAATTGTAGCTGCAGGATTTAAAGGTCCTGAAAATAACAACGCAAAAGACAGAATTTATATGAAAGCGCTCGGCATCCTCCTGACATCTTCTCCAGCAACAATGAAATGGATAAAACCGTTAAACACACATATTTTCTATGAAGATGAAAAAATAAGCACAAAACAGGATGCCCCTACAACAATAATGTTCAGCTCTGATACCAATGAGGAAAATGCTGAAAAAATCCTGAAAATTCTATACCAGCAGATAACAAACCGCGCGAATACTCTTCCTACAGAAGATGAAATGCTGATTGTTAAAAAAAGATTGCTGAATAGTTTTTCTGAAAAATTTGAATACTCGGCTTTGATGAATAACCTGATTGGTGAATCTATTCTGGAAGACAACATGGATTACATTAACAATTTTGAAAAAATCGTTAATGATATGAAGCCTGAAGATATTATGAATACTGCTAAAAAATATCTTGACCTGAATAAAACAGCCATCACCGTAGTACACCCTGCTGACTACAGCGAAAAAGATATTAAAGATAACTACAATAACACACAAAAACTTTCATTCACAGGAGCAAGGCAGAAAAAAGCAGTCAACCTTGATAACGTAAAACAGTATGATATGCCTGGCAACAACTTCAGAATAGTCACTAATAATACCAAAAACAGAAATGCCTCTGTTAAAATCTCTTTCCGCGATGATTTACCGAGAAAAACAGCAAAACCGGCAACTGCTTTTATATTAAGCGAACTTTTAAATGAAGGTTCAATGTTAAGAAAACATGCTCAATTTTCAAATGATAACGAGAAAAAAGGGATAGAAATAGACTTTGCATCAGGTGTAAATATAATTGAATGCAATGCAAAATTTGATGCTGAAGATATGGGATATGCACTTAATTCTGCAAAAGAAGTTCTGTTAAATCCGAGATTTACTCAGGAATCCCTTGATAATGTAAAAGCTTACATAAAAGATTCAATATTACGTTCTGAAAAAAATCCTTATAAAAAACTTGATGTTGAACTGTTTAAAGGAACGCTGCTGGGTTATTCTGAAAACGACATCCTCAACAGCCTTGATGATGTAACCCTGGATGATGTGAAGGCTCTCTACAGTTCTATGATGAATGATGCCAAAGCAACAATAACAGTTTCAGCACCGTTTGAGAAAAATCCACAGTTAAAAGAAATTCTTTTTAGCAATGTTGCACAAATGCCAAAGGTAAAGAAATTTTCACCATACATATACCAGAACTTTACACCGGTAGAGCAGACAAAAGTTCTGACTGATACTCATAATAAAATTCAGGCAAATATTGTTATGGCGTATAAATTTAATATAAACGAAAACCTGAAAGATAATACCGCAATAGAATTAATGAATATAATTCTAGGCGGCGGTCCATCATCAAGATTATTCAATGACCTCAGAGAACAGCAAAAACTTGCATATTCTGTACGTTCCGGACTTTCCGGAATTGATACAACCAAGGTGCTTAACCTGACAATAGGTACTACAACAGAAAACAAAGACACCGGTGAAATAAGTTATGACAATCTTAAAAAATCAATCGAAGGCTTCAAATATCACGTTAACAAATTAAAAACAGAAAAAGTTTCACAGGAAGAACTTGATAACGCGAAGCTAGCAATGAAAAACCGTATTCTTGCCCAGAATGAAAGCAATCTGGGCAAGACAGAAGGTCTTGATTATAATATTTACAGTGTTTATGGTTTATCACGAGAAAACCAGATTTTGGAAATGATAGATAAAATAACTGTTGATGATATTTATAACACAGCTAACTATATTTTCAAAGAAAAACCTACATATTCAATTGTTGCAACTGAAAACACATTAAAAGCCAACGAAGATTATTTAAAATCTCTTGCGGCATAATTATTCGTAGTCAGTAATATCTCTGTAGCTGGTAATAAGTGATATAATTGCAGAAATACCCACAAGAATATAAACAATTCTTGCAAGAATAGTCATTTCACCAAAAATAAGAGCTACAAGGTCTATATTAAATAGCCCGACAAGCCCCCAGTTAAGAGCACCTATAATAACAAGAATATAAGAAATAATTTTTAAAGCACGCATAATATTTTCCTTTCCGGAATAAGTATTAATGATATACGTCATAATTTAATCCTCCGGAAAGATAATCCGAAAGTATAAAAAAAGACCTCTCATAAGAGAGATCTTTTTTGAATTAATTACCAGAACATTATACCTCTTTATACAAAGAATATAATCTTCCGGCAGTTTCTTCGGTGCTTTCTGACACAGGTTTTCTGAAAGATTCAATAAATTCTGCAATTTTTACACCTATTTTAAATTTATCAGTCTGAACTTCATCAACCGTACCATTGTGAAAAATATCAAAAGTTGTCTTTTTCCCTTCATGCTGAACAGGATATTTAACTGCCTTATCGGTTTTTACAGGCATTTCATTGAGTAACTTATACTTATCTTTAGTGTAACCGTCTATAACAAAAACATCAGTTCCATCAAAAAGCACATCACTTTTAACTTTTTCTAAAGGTTTTACAACATCTTTAACAAAATATTTTTCAGCAACAGCAGGATCACTAAAACTGTGGAATTTCTCAGCAAGAGCTTTAGCACCTTTGTAACCGTTAACACGAAAAGCCATACCAAAAGCAGGACTGCAGTTTGTTTTTTGAATACTCATAAAAGACCTCCTAATTTCCTAAAACTAAATATATTGAAAACGACTAAAAATTTTGTTGTTTTAAAATAAAGACCTCTCAAAAGAGAGGTCTTTACAGGTTAATTATAATTTTTCAGCAACCATCAAAGTAGTTTCAGCTAATCTTGTAGAATAACCCATTTCGTTATCATACCAAGAAACAACTTTAACCATATTGTCGCCCATTGTCATTGTCAATGCAGCATCAACAGTTGAAGATTGGTGAGATCCGATGTAGTCAGAAGATACAAGCGGAGTTTCTTCGTAGCATAAAATACCTTTCATTTCGCCTTCAGCAGCTTCTTTCAAAGCAGCATTAACAGCTTCTGCAGTAACAGGTTTTTCAGTTTCAAAAACAACGTCAACAACAGAAACGTCCGGAGTAGGAACTCTCATAGCGAAACCGTTCAATTTTCCTTTTAATTCAGGAATAACTAAAGCAACTGCACGAGCAGCACCAGTTGTTGTAGGAACGATGTTTAAAGCACCAGCTCTGGCACGACGAGGATCTTTGTGACCAGCATCTAAGATTCTCTGGTCGCCAGTGTAAGAGTGAACTGTAGTCATCAAACCTTTAACAATACCAAATTTTTCCATAACAACTTTAGCAACCGGAGCTAAGCAGTTAGTTGTACAAGAAGCCATAGAAATGATGTTGTGTTTAGCCGGGTCGTAATCATTTCCGTTAACGCCAAGAACGATAGTTTTGTCTTCGTTTTTAGCAGGAGCAGAGATGATAACTTTTTTAGCGCCAGCATCTAAGTGAGCTTTAGCTTTAGTTGCATCTGTGAAGAAACCTGTTGATTCAACAACAACTTCTACACCAAGATCTTTCCAAGGCAATTGAGCTGGATCTTTTTCTGCAAAGAATTTAATTTTTTTACCGTTTACGATGATACCTTCATCATAAGCTTCTACAGTACCGCAGAATTTACCTTGAACAGAGTCATATTTGAAAACATGAGCAGCCTGAGCAGGTGTAAGACCAGGGTCATTGATTGCTACATAATTAATTTTGTCAAAAATACCTTCTTCGATAGCGGCTCTTAAAGTGTTACGACCGATTCTACCAAAACCGTTAATTGCTACATTTACCATAAGTTTTTACTCCTTCTTATTTTGTAAATCTATAACATGTAAGTTATATCATCAACAAAAAAACTAATCAATAGGTTTAGACCTTCTGAATTATTAAGAAAAAGTTAATTATTACAATTTATGAGGATAATCTTCTTTGATTTCCCAGCCATCGTACATTAAAAGACCTGAACAGTGTTCTGGTTTGGATTTGCATGCAGAAAGAAGCTGTTCTCTTGTACATCCGGTTCTTGCACAAGAATCAGGGAAATAGGCATCAAAAGGATTTTGACGGTTACGGCTTAAGCCTGCATTATAACCTTCTTCAGTACACAAAAGAAAATCAAATTGATCAATTCCAAGAGTATTGGGCGCTTTTTTGCCATTATAATCGAAATGAATATCAAGGCAATATCCTGTACCCATATGAATTGTTGAACCGTCAGCGAGAACAACAAACGTGCTTTCATTATCTTTTACGGCAGTTTTCTTTAGATATTTTGCAAGATAAGTATTATAAAAAGCAAGCGTTCCTGTAGGATTGGCGACAAGATTACCATTACCATCATCAATTCTGGCATCTTTTGACCAGTAAAACGCCGGACCGTTATCTATTTCAGACAGCTTCACCGCCTGTGCCATATTTGTATAAAACTTCTTAATCTTTGCTTCTATCTCCTGCTTCTTGTAGTTATGAAGTAATGCAGGCAGTGTCATTGCTGCGACAATCCCTATTATGCCTAAAGTTATCAAAACTTCTGCCAGAGTAAATCCTTTTTTCATTTAACACCTCCGATTTTTAAACATTAGTAAAATAATATTATACAATTATATAATATTATTATATAAGTATATAATGAATTTTACAAGAGTTTGTTAAAAATGCAAAATAAAGATATGATAAAAAATAAACTCTCGGAAATAATGGGGCGCAGGCGGCTAAATATGGCAGAAGTGGCAAGACTTGCCGGACTGACACATGTAACGGTTTTCAGAATATATCATGATAAAACAAAAACCATAGAACTTGAAACTTTGAACAAATTGTGTAATGCTTTAAATTGCAGAGTTCAGGATATATTTGAGCACATACCTGACTAGATTAGGGAAAAGTATGAGAATACAACAATTAAACACTTACAGCTTCAAAGGAACTGAAGGAAACAAAAAGGGAAGTTTTCTGGACAAAATCCATGAGAATACTAAAAATTCATCAGATATGACAGACACAATCGTAGTACCGCGCACCATTTTTAAGGGGTACCTGGGAATTATGACGGGCACAACGATTGTAACACTCGGCGGACTTGTTAATAGAGCAAAGCATCCAAAACTTTTTAAAGGCACAATGGCAGCAGGACTATTAACCTCACTTTACGGAACCTGGGCTTTTGTAAGACCGTTCATAATAAAAGATGCAAAAGGTGTTGAAAAACAAAAAACTATAACACCAGCAGCATCATAAGTTCTTCATTTTGAAGCCCGTAGACCGTATCCATTAAAATAGGGATTAAATCCGGATCTTCATTATAAGTTCCTTTTACATTAACATCATTTCCGAAAAGATTTTTGTTTTTAATTCTTAAATTAATATTGTCACCTTCAAGTGCGTAACCAACGAACTTGCTGTTAAGCTTTATGTCAATATCTTTATCTTTAAACGTTCCTTTAATTCTTTTGCCTGCCCAGGTGTCAGTTACTTTCAGATTAACCGTTTTATCGCCGATTGTACCTTCAACAACAGAACCGGTAAGCTTTGCTTTAGATTTAAGATTTAATTCCTTATCACCCACAAAGCCTGTAATAGTATCGGCTTTTAAAAATTTACCCTGATGTCTTATATCAAATTCAACGCCGTCGATTTCGCCAGCCAGATCGCGGTGGGTTAAGCCTTCTGAGGCTTCGATTGTAAACTTCTTATCAGCAAAAGTTCCTGCACCTTTTTTAACATTCTTTTTGCTGAGTTCAACAGTATCTGCCGGAATACTTTGAGGTTTGGGAGCAGCCTGAACTGCCGCTGCTCCGGTAAAACGGCATGGAGCATTTGTAATCTGAGAAATATTTAAAGTCATATTATACCTTTTTATAACTACACTTATATTATTATAAAAACATAGACATAAAAAAATTTGCCCATAACCACAATCACGGCATAAGCCGGAAGCCCGGATGAAAAGATGCAGGCTATTTACCGGTAGAAACACACGCTGCAATGGCATCAATAAGTCTTTTGACCCTGACTATTTCGATTTTTTTCATATCTTTAGGGATATTATTTGCATCAGGAATAATAGCCTTTTTAAACCCTGATGCTATTGCCTCATTAAGTCTTTTTTCAATATTGTTAACAGGATGAATTTCTCCGGAAAGCCCTATTTCACCCATAATAACCGTCTGGCTGTCAACCACAACATCGCGGGCACAAGTGGCAACGGCAAGAGCAATACCTAAATCTGCACTGGGCTCATCAACATCAATTCCGCCCATAACATTGACATATACATCCTGTTTTGAAAGGTTAAGCCCGACACGTTTTTCAAGAACTGCTAAAATCTGATGAAGCCTGCTCAGATCAACCCCGTTTGTAACCCTGCGAGGCGACGGATAAGAAGTCATTCCGACCAGTGCCTGAATTTCAACCATTAAAGGTCTGGTGCCTTCGTTTGTAACAATAATAGCGCTTCCCGGAGCAGCAACCTGAGAACGCTCATTCAGGAAAAGTTCATTCGGATTGCTTACACATCTGAGCCCGTCCGCAGCCATTTCAAAAATTCCGACTTCAGCAGTGTTGCCGAAACGGTTTTTCATAGAGCGTAAAATTCTGTAGGATTTATATTTATCACCTTCAAAATAAATTACAGTATCAACCATATGTTCAAGAACTTTCGGACCCGCGATATTGCCGTCTTTTGTAACATGTCCTATAACAATAGTTGTAATATTTTTGCTTTTTGCAATGTGCATTAAGAGATTGCAGCACTCGCGGATTTGAGAAACAGAGCCGGCAGAACTCGGCACATTATTTGAGTAAATAGCCTGAATACTATCAACTACAACAAAATCAGGCATAATTTCTTCAATTTGAATTTTGATGTTTTCCATATTAGTCTGCGGGTAAATGTATAATTTATCCTCAGAAATCTTTAATCGTTCAGCGCGGAGTTTTACCTGGCTTGCGCTTTCCTCAGCCGAAATATAAAGAACCTTTTTGCCGTTTTTACAAAGTTCGCCGCAAGTTTGGAGTGTAATCGTGGATTTTCCTATACCCGGATCACCGGCAAGCAGCACAAGAGAGCCCTGTACAAACCCGCCGCCCAGTATACGGTCAAATTCTGAAATATTTGTTGAAACACGAAGCTCTTCACCTATATGAATATCTTTTAAAAGTTCGGGCTTCTCATTGTTAATAAATTCATTAGCAGCAGCGTTCGGGAGTTTTTGTGAAAATTGTATTTCTTCAATAAACGATCCCCACGAACCGCATTCCGGACATTTGCCAAGATAACCTGCCGTTTCGTAGCCGCATTCTTTACAAACCCATTTTGACTTAGTTTTTGCCACTTGCCTCACCTGTCAAATCAATTAAATCTTCTAACCTGCAATTGAGGGCGCGCAGAATTGAAAACAGCGTTGTTGCTCTTGTATCAAGCTCTGCCCGCTCAATACGCCCTATATGCTGGTACTGTGAAACATTAGCTTTTTCTGCAAGTTTCTCCTGTGACCATTTGCGCCTCAAGCGTTCAAGCCGTATACCATCTCCCAGCTTTACCAAATCTTCATTTTTCTTCATAAAAAAATAATACACTATTGCATATGATAATTCTACGCATATAATTACGTATATTACAACATATATACATTAATATAAGTCAGAAAGGAGATAAAATGGAACGTAAAGAGCTTAAAAAACTGTTTGAAACATGGGACGAACAAGTCGCAAATCAAGAGGAGATGATAGATTTTCTTGATAAAATTGCCAACCCTGAAGTCGGCGAGGATTGTACCGGTTACTTTTATCTGCTCACTAAAATACTAAAAGACAATGCCCGGCAGCTTGCTGCAACAAAAACCAAAATCAGGATTGCCTGTATTGATGAATACTAAAAAGAGGCGGCGGGTTTTGAAAACCCGCCGCCCTATATGTTTATTTTATCTTTTATTTTCTTCCTGTTTTGTTGATTGTTTCAACATCGTTTACTCTCATTGCAAAGTATGGTTTATCTTTACCTGATTCCTGCAAGAAGATTACATATGTATCATCAAAATAGAATTTTCTCGGTTTTACTTTTGCCGGAGGAAGCATTGCAGACATTCTTGTTGCAATTACAGCTTCACTTTTCAGCTTAACACCTTCGTTATCCATTTTGAAATCAACCGTTTCAAGAGCCTGGTCTATCATAAACTTTGTACCTTTAACTTCACGTCCGCAAAGTTCACTGAATGACTGTTCTTTGTAAAGGTTAATATTCGGAACTTTCAGCTCATCTTTATCTGTAAAGTCTGAATTTCCATTAAATTCTGATCTTTTAATAAACATATTTGAATATAATTTATCAAAATTTTCATCATCATTAGTTCTGTACAAATATACAACATCTGCACCCTGTGTATTTATTGCTACAGCAAAATCTCTTGATGAGTTATAGAACATAACATGAACTGTTTTGCGAAGGATTTTATCGCTATTTTTGTCAATACCGAAGTAATCAACTTTATTTCTGTTAGAACCGAATTTCGCAGGTTTAAGTTTGTCAAAAGCTGTCAGGAATTTGAAATCCTTTTTCAGCATTGCATAAACAAGATATTTTTCCGGTGCCGGTGTCCAGTCAATAGCATTCAGCACATCACTGGTTTCGTCAAATTTTTCTTTAATTGCTGTTTCAATCTTTGTTTTCAGCTCCGGTGAAATTTCTCCGTATGTTGTGTAATAAGAATCTTCTGAAATGTCATCAGTTGTAAAGCTTTTTTTATTTAAAAGCTTAGCTGTTCTTGATTTGTAACCTTTAAATTCAACCGGACCTTTTACAATTCCATCCATCAGGTCATTCCAGGCAAGCTGGAAAGTGCCGACCCAAATTCTGTTTGTTGCAGCCGATTCAGACTTCATTGCAGGTAAAAGTGCAATACTTTCAGGCTTTTTGCCAAAAGCAAACGCAGCAGACATACCGCCTAGTACAAGCAATGCTGCAAGCGTTGATACCATAACTTTTTTCATTAAAATAACTCCTTTTAATTATTCCAATATATTTTTAACAAGTTTTATCTTATCATCATCTGAAATTTTAATCAACAGCGTTTTATCTTTTGAAGTTTCACCGCGCAAAATCACGATTGACGTTTTAGGAACTCTAAAAAGCTTTGAAAGATATTCAATCAGACATTTATTTGCTTTGCCGTCCACAGGCGGCGCTGTAATTTTAATCTTGACACTTTCGGAGGTTTTTATTACTTCATTTTTTGATGCGTTAGGTGAAATCCTGAGCTGAAATTCTATGCCGTCTTTTGTTTCTTTTATCATCTGTAATCCTTATGTATGATATTTACGGGTTTTTCTTGAAAATTTAAAATAAAATTCGTATTATTATTATATCATGTCAGAAAAATCACTTTTTACAGATATTAAACAAGAATTAATTACACAGGAACGAAATCCTGATGATATAAACAAAATAGAACAGGCTTTTCATTTTGCAGAAAGACTTCACAGCGGGCAGTACAGGGTTTCGGAAGAGCCATACATAATTCATCCTGTTGAGGTTGCAAAAATTCTTGTTAACTTAAAAGCCGACACTCATACAATTATAGCGGCATTTCTTCATGATATTCTCGAAGATACAGACACTAAGCCTGAAGAGATTGAGCAGCTTTTCGGCAAAGATGTTTTAACTCTTGTTCAGGGAGTGACAAAGCTTGGCAAGCTCCAGTTCAAGTCTAAGGAAGAACGTCAGGCTGAAAACTTCCGCAGATTGTTTATTGCTATGGCAAATGACATCAGAATTATTTTCCTGAAACTTGCAGACCGGCTTCACAACATGCGCACGCTGAACTTTATGGCAGCACCAAAGCAGCAGAAAATAGCACGCGAAACTCTTGATATTTTTGCCCCGCTTGCTAACCGCTTAGGTATGGGGAAAATTAAGGCTGAACTTGAAGATTTATCGCTAAGGTACCTTGAACCGGATAAATACTTTGAAATTGCCCAGCTTGTTTCACAGACAAAAGCAGAACGCGAAATGACTGTTCAGCTCCTCATTGACAAAATTTCAAAAGATGTTAAAAAAAGCGGGATAAATGCACAAATCACAGGACGTGCCAAACATTATTACAGTATTTATTCAAAGATGAAACGTCTGAATATCGCCTTCCATGACCTTTACGACATTACAGCAGTGCGCGTTATAGTTGATACAGAGAAAGAATGTTATGAAGTTCTCGGGCTTATACACTCACAGTTTAAGCCGATACCGGGAAGATTTAAGGATTACATAGCCATGCCGAAAGGCAACATGTATCAGTCGCTTCACACATCCGTTATCGGACCGCGCTCCAAACCTCTAGAAGTTCAGATAAGAACCTGGGAGATGCACGAAGTTGCAGAATATGGTGTTGCTGCACACTGGAGATACAAAGAAAAAGGCTCTCAAAAAGCAGATAATCCGTCAGATATGCAGTTTTCATGGATGCGGAAGCTTGTTGAATATGATAAAGATATGGCAACCGCAGAAGATTATGTTAATTCTGTAAAACTCGATTTGTTTTCTGATCAGGTATTTGCATTTACTCCAAACGGTGATGTTTTTGACCTCCCGGTTAATGCAACTCCGGTAGATTTTGCATACAGAATTCACTCCGAAGTCGGTAACAAAACTGTCGGCGCGCTTATTAACGGTCGCATTGCCCAGCTTGATACAAAATTGAACAACGGGGACATTGTTGAAATACTTACCTCAAAAACTCCTGCACCGCGGCTGGATTGGCTTAACTTTGTTGTTACAAAGCAGGCTTCTTCAAAAATTAAGCAGTGGTTTAAGAAAAATAACAGAGAAAGTCATCTGGAAACCGGCAAAGCAAATCTTGAACATGAACTTACAAAAGCTGTATTTGATGATTACGTAAAGCAGGGCGAGTTCGACAGAGTTGCAAAACAGATGAACTATGTAAGCGCAGATGATTTATTTGCTGCTCTCGGTTACGGAGAAACAACTGTTAATAAAATTATAAATAAGCTTAAAAAACCGCAGCAAAAGTCGCCGGAAAGCAGTTTCCATACATCAAACCGGAAGAAATCAGAAAAAGATATTGTCGGGCTTGAAGGACTTATGTATTCATTTGCACGCTGCTGTTCGCCAATTCCAGGGGAACCTATTGTAGGTGTGGTAACACGCTCAAAAGGGGTTTCAGTTCACAGAATTGACTGTAAAACACTTGAAAATGTCCAGCCTGAAAGAATGATGGATATTCACTGGTCCGGTATGAATGTTAATAAAACTTATTCTACCACCATTAGAATTGAAACAGGTGAAAAAATGGGACTGCTCAAAGACATTATCGCAGCAGTTTCAGATAACAATATCAATATAAATTACGCAAACGTTAAATCTAAAAGCAACAAAATCGGAATTATTGAACTTGGTATGGAGCTTGATAATATTGAAACTCTTAAAAAAGTTATCAATTGTGTTCAGGCTATTCCTGATGTTTACAGCGTAAAAAGAATCCAAACATCTTACGCTCCGCATCAAAATAACCAGCGCCAAGGCAAAAATTATCATAAAAACAATAATTCAAAACAGCAGAAAAAGAAAAATTAACCCAGGCAGAAGTTCGCCCATGTTAATGTTCCAAAGCCTTTTGGTACACACTCTTTATCTTGCTTCTGCTTTTAATGTTGAGGATACAACTGCAACCATTGTCCAGAATACAAACTGTATCTGCGGTCTGAAAAATACTGTATCAACAAGACCATGAATCATCACAGCTATAATCGAAATTATTGCTGCTGAAATAAAAATTACATTTTGAACGTTTTCACAAGTCAATATAAATTTTACGGCATCTTTTATCATTACAACCAAGAAACCTAAAAAGGCAATCAGTGCAAAAATTCCGCTTTCAACAGCAGTTTCAAGAAAAATATTATACGCACTCAGAGCATCAAAGCCTGTTTTCATATACAAGCCGTATATTTCGCGGAAGTTTTTATTTCCAACACCTATGCCAAGAAGCCAGTTATCCTTTGCCATTTGAAAAGATGACTGGTAAACATTAAATCTGAATGAGTTTGAAGAATCCTGCCTCATTGCAAAAATAGAAAGAACCCGCGCCCTCAACGAGCTTACCAATAATATTGCCGCCATAGCTAAGGTTATAACGGAACCTACAATTGACAAGTAAATATTTTTATAATTCTTCCATAAATATTTTGCAGATACAGCAAAAATTCCGCAGAATATTACCATACAACCGATATATGAACCTCTGCATCCGGTTAAGAACAATGCTGTAACAGAAAACAATGTCAAAACTCCGGTAACTATTGCGGGAATATTCTTTTTGCTAATCAGAAAATAACCAGCCATTCCAAACAATGCAGGAATAGACGCAACAAAATATCCGCCAAGTAAATTAGGATTATACGGCTTTAATGTTCCGTAAACCCTTGTCATTACTTCCTCAGGATTTAATGATGTAACATCCTGCCATGTTGAAATCTCCTGAACCTGTGCAAAATTCTGCAAGATACCTGTAATACTTTCAAAAGCAGCGCATATGCCAATTGTACCAAGCAAATACGGAAGTTTATCTCTATTATTTTTTAAATAATGGACAACAGATATATAAAAACCAAGATAAGTAACCGTTTTCATAAAACCTTTAAAGCTCAGTGCAAACAAAGTTGATCCGGCAAGGCTTATTACAACAATCATGAAGTATACAAGAAGCCATATTTCAAAATGATTAGGTTCAAATTTTTCGCCGCGTTTGGTTAAAACCTTCAGCAATGTTAGAAATATTGTAATTAAAGCAATAAATCCTATTCCATCCGAGCTTAAAACAGTTGAAGAAATAAATACTGCCAAAATTGATATGAAAATAAGTTTGTCTATGCTCTGCAAAAACAAACTATTTTCATATAAATAATTTAACTTTTCCTGACTAAATTTTAATATACTATTGAATATCATCGCTGTTATTAATCTGTGAGCTCAACTCATCTTCTGAATTATAATGAGATACTTTTAAATCTGATACTGTACCGTTGAATTTGTAATTTTTGCCTTCAAGAGTAATAGGCAATCCTATTTTAATTTTGTTTCCGCCAACAACAGCGCCGTCTTTTGTAATTTTTGCGGTATCAGTAAGTGTTACTAAAATATCATACAAGTGAGCCTGTGACACATCATCTACAACAAGAACATTCTTTTGTGCTTTTTTAGAAGGCATTAACAGCGGAAGAACTGTCTTTTTTCTTTCCATTTTTACATTAACGATTTCCAAATCAGAATATGGAACATTTCTGATACTTATAAAAGTTTTTTCACCTGGTTTAATCAGGGTGCCGTCACCGGTGTATGTTATCCCTCTGATGAATACATCAAATGAAATCTGTGATGTAGCCTCAATCTGCTTAGATGCAGTCTGTCTGAAGTTTTTATAAGTTACAAACCCTACTGCCAAAGCTATTAAAACACCTGCTACAATAATTAAATCGACCGGTTTAAATTTCTTTAAAAAGTTTTCCATAAAAATTTCTCCTATATTAGAGTCGTTCAACAGCAGCGAGGAGTTCCTCAACCGTTGTTGTTGCGCAGCCGTATTGTCTTACAACAATACTAGCAGCGATATTACCGATTATTGCGGCATAAGCATAATCGGCACCTGCCGCAAGAGCCAGAGAATATACTGCAGTTACGGTATCTCCGGCACCTGTTACATCAAACACTTCCGACTTATTAAAAACCGGAATTTTAGTATATTTTTTATTTGGTTCTGCCACAAACATACCATCAGCCCCGCATGTAATAAGCACAGCTTTTGCATTAGTTTCTTCCAAAAGTTTGTCGCCAGCGGTTTTTAATGTTGCCTCGTCTTTTATAAAGAAGCCTACTGATTTTTGTGTATCAGGCAGGTTCGGCGTCATTGATGTAATATTCTTATAACTGCCTAAATCTTTCTGGGCATCAACCACTATAATTTTATTATACTTATTTGCAAGTTCAATTGCACATTTTATAACATCAGGAGTTAAAGTTCCTATATGATAATCTGATAAAATTACTGCATCATGCTGCGGAATGGCTTTTTCCATAGCAGCAATCACTTTTGCCTCTGTTTCCTTAGAAAGAAGCTCATTAGTCTGTCTGTCAATCCGAACAATCTGCTGGGTTATTGAGGTTGTTATCGAGCCGGAAATTCTTGTTTTGGTTGTGGTTTTTCTTGTTTTATCCTTGATAAGATAATCACAGTTAACTCCGGCTTTTTTAAAAGTTTCAAGCAGCTGCCCTGCCTGATAATCATCACCAAGCACACCGATAACACTTATTTTACCGTTGTTTAATGTTGAAACGTTATGCGCGGCATTTGAAGCTCCGCCCAGAATAAGCTTGGTGTAAGTATGCTGCAAAATCAATACCGGCGCTTCTCTTGAAATTCTCTCTGCATCGCCGTAAATCATTTCATCCATAGCCAGATCACCTATGACAAGGATTTTTGGCTGTGTTAATTTTTTTATATAAGAAACAAGTTTTTCTTTATTAATATCCATAACTTTAAAAAATAAAAATAATCCTTACGGGCATAACCTTACCACAAACAGAAAAAAAATCAAAATTTCTGGAAATCACTAAGCCTGAATGTATGAAGTTATATATTTACAGACCTGCACGCTCCTGCCTCAGTTTTGCGTTAACAATTACAGATGTCTTAAAACTGGAACAAGCAGCTGGTCGGCAATCTGCTCGCAGCCTTCAAACCCTCTGTCACGCATAATTTGCGCGGCAGTTTCACAATCATATTCAATCTCTTTATGTTTAACAGTAAAAGCCCCTCTATCAAAGTCAATAATAACATAATTAGCTTTTGGAATACCGGTCATAGGACGTCCGACACTTCCGACATTAACAACTGTTTTCTTTGTAAGTGTCTGATAACCGCATGGTACATGTGTATGCCCGCAAAGGATTAAATCCGCCAACTCGCCTTCAATCATTTCTTCCACCTGTGAAAGCTTCATATTAGGCAGAATATCTTCATTCATTCTTCGCGGAGAACCATGAACCATAAGAACAGAAACACCTTCTATCATAAGTTCTTTACGGGGAGGAAGGCTGCCCAGATACTCTTTTAATTCTCCGTCCATAATATTTGCATCATCCAGCAGGGCATTTGCCATAACCGGATAAACTTTCTGCATTTTATTATATATATCAAGAGAAAAATCAGCTATAAGTTTATCGGTATTTCCCTGAATTATTACCCAGTCACTGCAATTACGCATGATAAAATCAACTGTAGTTACAGGCAAAGGTCCTGCCATAGCCAAATCGCCAAGACATAATACCTTCTCGCACTGTTCTGCTTTTATATCAGCTATTACACTCTGAAGCGCCTGCAAATTTCCATGTATATCAGATAATACTGCAACTTTCATAAAAAACTCCTCTCTTTATTTTTATGGTATCATAAAATTATGATAAAAAGAAGAGAAACCAAACAAATTTCAATCGGAAACATAAAAATAGGCGGCGATGCCCCAATAAGCGTCCAGTCCATGTGTAATACAGATACCCGCGATGTTGAAAAAACACTTGCACAGATAAATGAACTGGCTGCTGCCGGATGCGATATAGTAAGGCTTGCGGTTTTGAATAAAGACGCGGCAGAAAGCATTAAAGAAATAGGTAAAAAATCGCCGGTGCCTCTTGTTGCCGATATACATTTTGATTACCGCCTTGCAATACAGTGTATTAATAATGGCATAAATGCCTTAAGACTTAATCCGGGAAATATCGGAAAAAGAGAGAATGTCGAAAAAGTTGTTTCGCTGGCAAAGCAGCAGCAAATTCCTATAAGAATAGGAGTAAATGCCGGCTCTCTTGAAAAAGAATTACTGGATAAGGATATTCCGCTTTCGGAAAAAATGGTGCTCAGTGCAATGAAACATATCCAAATACTAGAAGATTTGAATTTTGATCTGATTAAAGTTTCGCTGAAATCCTCTGATGTTTTAACAACAATAGAAGCATACCGTTCGATAGCTGAAAAAATTCCATACCCGCTACATTTAGGAGTAACCGAAGCAGGAACACTCAGAGGAGGTTTAATAAAATCGTCTGTAGGTCTTGGAACACTACTGGCTGAAGGTATAGGTGATACAATACGTGTTTCTTTAACAGAAAATCCTGTTGAAGAAGTTTACGCAGGTATAGATATTTTAAAAAGCTTAGGCTTGAAAGAACAGGGGGTAAACTTTGTATCATGTCCAACCTGCGGCAGAACCCAAATTGATTTAATAAATTTAGCAAAAAAAGTTGAAGAAAAATTTAAAACACTCCCATACCCTATAACAATTGCAACAATGGGCTGCGCAGTTAATGGTCCGGGAGAAGCCAGACATGCTGACTTCGGTATTGCCGGAGGAATTGGAGAAGGTTATGTCTTTAAAAAAGGGGAAATCGTTGCCAGAGTTCCTGAAAATCAACTTTTGGAAAAACTAGAAGAAATCATAAGAAAATCATACGAATAATTCATTTTATTTTTATGTAAAGAAATTATAATACTGTTGTAAGCATAGCGAAAAAGTATTATAATTTTATATAAACGAGGTGAATTATGAAACGAAATTTATTACTGATTGGTTTACTTGCAATGGCAGCAGTTCCTGCATTTGCAACAATGGATGTCAGAGAGTCAACAACCCCTGAAGTCCTTAGGAACGGAAACTATTCAGAGGAATGTATCCGGTTAATTCAGGCTAACAAAGCATATGCAAATGCTGTTCCTTATAACGAACCTGATCCTAACCATGTCAAAATCGGCAATAAAGTTTTTGATACAACTAGTGACGTTATCCGTAATATATTCATTTATTTAGATCCGTCATATGATGATAACAAGTTCTTCACTCGTGACGTGAGAATGAAGACAGGTTTCGAGGATCTATAATCTGAAACGGCATTTTGCCTTAATTTTAATATTCATAATCACCTCTTTTTTAAATACTCCGGCTCTCAGTATACAAAAGGGTTCTTTGGAGTACGATGATAATCGTGTGGATTATTCGGTAATGGATCCGGAGCCTATACAAACAGAAGCGGATTATTATCTGGATACTGCACTGGTTACAGATGATGAACAGATAAGACAAGGGCTTTTGGAAGTTGCAGCCGGAAAATATTTTCTCTTATCAAAAATAAATCCTCAGGCTGTTACTCCATACGTGCAGCTTGCCAGAATTTATGATATAACTAAACATGACAGATATGCGAAAGAATATTTTTATAGAGCAACTAATCTGGAAAATTTAAGTCCGTTTGCAAATTTTTACTTCGGCGAGTATTATTTCAGACGTGATGATTTTAGAAGGGCATTAAGGTATTATCAAATTGCGTATCAAAACGGATATGATAATATTTATGAGTTAAATCTTAGGCTTGCAGTGATATATGAAAAATTGGGGGATTTAGAAAATGCTAAGAAATTTTATACATCAGCAAGTTCTATAGATGCAACCGAAACAAATATATTAAATAAAATCGAACAAATTAACCAACTAAATTACGACAAATCAGAATATTATCATAATTTCATCAGGGAGTAAAAAATGAAATTAAAGAATATATTAGCTACATTATTAATTTTATTAACCGGAGTAAATGTATCTGCGTCGGAAACTATATCGCAGCCTGCATTGTATTCGCCCTACACACTCAAAAAGGGTGAAATTCTTATAAACCAATCAAAACGACCTGTTGATAAAGTTAACCCTACTATATATTCAAATGCCTCAGGCAGCGTATTTCCCGGTGCAAGAGGTGCAAACCAGCTTGTGTTATACACCAGCGACTACGGGGACAGAACTAATACTAATGAATTTGGAACTGAAGCAATAATAGAAGGAAACGTTGTAACGGAATTAAGCGGAGCAGATTCATTTATCCCGAAAAACGGTGCCGTTATTAGCGGACATGGGGTTGCAAAATCATGGATTACTGCAAATATTTCCGTAGGAACAAGGGTCTATTATGACAAAACTACCAAGGTTATAACTACTTTTACAACTTCTGAAAGTCTTTTATTTGAAGCTGGAAGAAAAATTGATGAAGCCAGAAATATGGTTAATTATTATAAAAATACCAATCAAAACTATGACTGGAAAGAACCTAATAATTACATAAAAGACGCTGATAATTATCTTAAAAAGGCTGCTAAAAATCCTGAAGAGGCAGAAAAATACTCCCACCTTGCAATTAAAGCAGCAAACTCTGCACTAAAAAGTGTTATTCCTTATAAAAATACAGAGTTTAAAGGGGTTTGGCTAAGACCTACAGAAACAACTGAAGAAGCAATTGTTCAGGCTATTCAAAAACTAAAAAAAGCCGGTATTGATAATATCATTCTTGAAACATATTTTCATGGACGTACAATTTTCCCTAGCAAAACTATGGAAAAATATGGTTTTATAGCGCAAAATGAAAAGTTTAACGGTATAGATCCTTTGAAAATTTGGATTAGAGAAGCTCATAAAAATAATATTAAAATTCACATCTGGTTTGAAACCTTTTACGTAGGTAATCAGGCTCCAAATTCAAACCCGCGTAATATACTTGCAGTAAAACCCGGCTGGGGAAATAAAACCAGACAATTTTATGAATCCGGGAATGCAACTCCATCGCCATCAGAGCATAACGGATATTTCCTTGATCCTGCAAACCCTGAAGTGCAGCAGTTCTTATATGCTCTAATTACTGAAATAATTACAACATACAAACCTGACGGCATAAATCTTGACTATATCAGGTATCCGCAATCCGTTTCAACATCAGCCATAAGCAGCTGGGGTTTTACAGAATATGCAAGAACAGACTTTTATAAAAAATACGGCAAAGACCCTATTGCTCTTAGCAGCACAGATCCTTTATGGGAATACTGGAATATTTACAGAAGAACTCAGGTTACAAATTTTGTAGAAAAAATAGGCAAACTTGGCAAAGCTAATAATGTATATATAAGTGCAGCGATATTTCCTGATATAAAAAAAGCTCGCGCATACAAACAGCAGGATTGGCAGACCTGGTCTGCGAACAATTATGTCAATGGATTTACTCCGTTGTTTTTAACCTGTAACGCAAAAACACTTAATTCAATGATATTGAGTATACTGGCGCATAAAGCACCGTCAACAGATCTGTATGCAGGATTATTTGTAACATTTATGGGCGGCAGTGAAGAAGACTTGATTAGAGAAATTCATGAAACCAGAAAGCTTGATGTCGGCGGTGTAATCCTTTTTGATTTTGCTCATTTGGATAACAGATATATACATACTTTGGGTACTAGAGTGTTTAAGCCTAAAACCAACCAGAAATCAACCGTAATTACGCCGGCACAAAAAAGCGCTCAGCCTGCGCTTGCTGTTCCTAAAAAAAAGAAAAAGGGCTGGTTTAAGTAATTTATTTATGCTAACATCAGCCTATGATAAGGGAAGATTTAGCTGAAGTTTTTCAGAACAAAAATGCGATAATGTTCATTACCACAATTATTTTTATGGGAGGAATATTATCGTATTTTAATAATCTTGCAATTCCATCATCAATTATATTAACTATTTTAGCTCTTCTGATATTACTTAAGAAATATATACCGGTTAAGTATGTAATATTATGGGTTCTAGTATTTTATACCGGATTTTTTAACGCATATTTTAGAATAAAACAATCGGATGCGTTACTGGAAACGGCTCCGGTGAATGCAGTTATAAAAGGAAGAATTGTTTCTATTCCAAACAGCAGCAGCCAGGGTAAAACAAAATTTTTCTTTCAGGTAAAAGAATTAAACAACGAGAAAATAACAGGCAAAACTTTTGTGACTGTTACATCAGATGATAATGATTTTTCCGGACTGAATATAGGGGATGTCTATACAATACAGGGAAAACTAAGAGCCCCGTTTGATGCAGGTAATCCGTCACAATTCGACTATGGAAAATATTTAAGAAATTTTCAAACCTATACCGTATTTTATGCAGACAAATCCGGATGCAATGAGATTTTTGAAAAACTTTCACCAAAATGGAAATTTTTGCAGGGATTAAATAATATAAGAAACAGAATTATAGACACCCATGCACTTTACCTGAAAAGTCCAAACCTTGAAATTCTTGGCGGTATAGTATTTGGAGATGATGCCGTAGCACCGCCCGATTATATAAAAACCTCCTTTGTTAATTCTGGACTGCTGCATATTCTGGCAGCTTCAGGAATGAATGTGGCTTTTATTTACGGTTTCTGGTATTTTATTTTGCGGCGTTTAAGGGCGCCGTTTAAACTTACTGTAATAAGCGGGATTGGTGTAGTAATTCTTTATACGCTGATGACAGGGCTTGGTCCTTCTGTAATCAGGGCTGCACTTATGCTTATTTTTATACTTGCAGGAAAGCTGATAGACAGAGATGCCCACAGTGTTTCATTATTAGCGCTTGTCGGCGCGTTAATGCTTATATACAATCCTGCATACATTAATGATGTTGGTTTTCAGCTGTCATTTCTGGTAACCTTTGGGCTGCTGACAACTGCGGACGCGGTTATGAAAAAATGTAAATCTTCAAAGCTGCCGGACTGGCTTCTTGCAGGAACGTTAATTCCTATTATTGCTCAAATATGGGTTATACCGATTCAAATGTTTTATTTCAACACAATCAGTACATATTCAGTTTTTGCCAATATAGCAATTATGCCGTTTTTAAGCATAATAAGTTTCGGCGGATTTGTCAGCTCAGTGCTTGCAATTTTTCCGCCTATTGCAAAGTGGATCTGTATGGTATCCGATTTTGTATTAAAATATCTGCTTGATATACTTGTTGCAATTTCAAATTTCTTTTCGCATCTTCCTGCATCCACAATTGAAACACCGCATCCTTCATTAATTCAGATATTTTTATATTATTCTGTAGTTCTGCTGATAACATACGCGCTGCAAAAAGGGATTGGGAAAAAACGAATAATAATTTTGTGTATTTTAATTACTGTCCTGATGGGAACATTGATAAAAATTCCTGAAAAAACACTTGACATTATTGCGTTTGATGTAGAAAATGCTGATGCTTTTTTAATCAAAACACCTCAGAACAAATATTTCATTATTGATACAGGTAAAGCTCCATATAAGAGCGGCTCTTCGCAGGCAAAGTTTATAATACTAAAATACTTAAAAGACAGGGGTATAAAGAACATTGAAGGGCTTATTATAACACACTTTGACAATGATCATTCCGGCGGAGCGTTTGATATTTTGGAAAGCAGACAGGTTGAAAATGTTTATATAAATACTTTCAGTAACAAATCTTACACATCTTATAAAATTTATAAAACACTTAAAAAACACAGGATTAAAACAACTATTCCTGAAAATAATTCAGTCATCTATAATGAAGATAATTTTGTAATAAAAACATTTATGGCGAATATCGGCAATGACAATGAAAATTCAATTATTACACTTGTTAAGTATAAAAATTTCGAAACACTGTTTATGGGAGATGCCGGGATAAAGGCGTTTGATAAAATCAAGACTTATATGCCTGAAAATATTGAAGTATTAAAAGTAGGTCATCATGGTGCGAAAAATGTTGTAAGCGATGAGATGCTTAATACCTTAAAACCGGAGGTTTCATTAATTTCAACAGGCATAAACTATTTCGGGCATCCGGCAAAAGGCACACTGGACACCTTGAGAAATACCAGTATTTACAGAACGGACAAAAACAATTCAATCAAAATCACTTCTGACGGTGATGTATACAGGGTGTTTACGTATAACAGGGCAAATCATAAATATGAGATTAACAAGGAATTTCATAGCCTAGCTCCTTAGCCTTTGCAAACACAACTTCCGCTTCTTTTGTTTTTCCAAGATTGCTCAAAGCCACACTTTTCAGATAATAAGCACCGGCACATGCACTGTCTACAAGAATAGCTTTATTAGCGAATTTTAATGCTGAAAGGTTTTCCTGTGTATTCAGAGATACACTTGCCATGCCCAGATAATTGTATACATCAGCAGGATCAAGTTCAATTGCGCTGCTGTAAAAATCCATTGCTTCGTTAAATTTGCCGAGTTCCTGAAGCGCCCATGCCTTTCTGTAATGTGCATAGGCATAATCTTTATTAACAAGCAGCGCCTTATTTGCCCATAGTACAGAATGCTTGTAGTCCTTTATTTTTGAATAGCAGTAAGAAATATTGGCATAAGCATCAAGATATTGACTGTCATATTCAAGACATTTTTCGTAAACCTCGATTGCCGCATTGTATTTGGCAAGTTCCTGTAACGCCCAGGCCTTTCTAAAATAAGAATATGCGTTTTCTTTATCCAGCATTATTGCTCTGTTGGCAAATTCCAAAGACTTCTCATGCTCTTCATTTTTAGAATATGCGTAAGAAATCCACTGGTAAAAATCTACATCTTCAGGCTCAAGCTCCAGCCCGCTCATAAAGGCATCAACAGCTTCTTTGTAACGTCCTGTGTCAAGAAGAATTTTGCCCTTTCTGAAATATACATACGGGGAAGCAGTGTCTAAAGCTATAGCCATATCTGCATATTTTTCTGCAATTGTATTTTCCCCGATTCTTGAATAGCAGAATGACAAACTTAGGATTATATCTTCATCCCTTCGGTCAAACCTCAGCGACTTTTTATAGTAATATATTGCAAAATCATAGTCGCGCAGGTTTTCATAAGTTTCTGCAAGCTTATAATAAAGGAATAATGACGGTCTTGTCGTATACTCGGCAAATCTTAAATATTTAAGCGCTTTTTTATATTCCTGCCTGCAATTAAACACTTTTGCAATAAATCCTAAAACAAGCTGTTTATCATCAGTTTGCCTGTATAATTTTCTCAAAAGTTCAAGTGCTCTGTCGTATTCCTCCGCATAAATGTAGCACATCGCTTTACGTTGTTGTAAATCATTACTGTCCTGAATTTCACAGCACTTATCAATGTAAAAAATGGTATTATCAAGTTCTCCAAGCTCGCCATAGCTCTCCATCATTTTATAATATAAATTATATTCATCACGATAGCCATATTCTTCAGCAAGTTTGAAATACTCAATTGCCTTCTGATAATTTTCCGGCGCCACTGAATAATTTATAAACCCCATATTATAAAAATATGCAGGAGAAAATTCAATTAGCTCATCAAGTTTATTATAAATAATTTCAGCCTTTTCGTTTTCTCCGCAATATTTGTAGAGATGAACAAGAAAAGCCTGTATAAGCCAGTTATCGGGTGCAAGTTCTTCTGCTTTAAGAGCATTTTTCAAGCATTCGGACTTATGAGCAAGCCTGCCTTCTGTGAAAGCCAGCCTTATATATCCGTATGCGTAATTTTTATCAAGTTTGACTGCAAGCTTAGCATACTTAAGTGATTTCTTGTCATCACCTGCAAAAATATAAGCTTTTGACAGGTAAGCACATTTTTCTGCAGTAACACAATCTTCTTTAATTTCATGCTCAAGCTTCTGAATAACAGCTTCTGCTGTAATACTGTTAATCATTTCCGAAGCATCTTCGTATTTAGTATATATATTATCGTACAAAATACACCTCTAACGCTGCTCCGGTGCTGCTTCTTTGTTTCTCTCAACATCTGGATTGAGCGCAAACAGACCGAAGTTTACCTTTTACAAATACAGTTACGGACCGTATTTGTAAAAACTTTAGGGATTTTGTAAAAAAATTTACATAATGTAAAAATATTCTATATTTTATATAACAGGTGCTTCTTTATCTTCAAGAGCAGTAGTTACCTCATCAAGTATAAGCTTTGCAGCAGCAACTCTGTCATCAGCAGTAGTTATAGGTCTTCCTATAACCATATAATCAACGCCTGAAAGAATTGCATCACGAGGAGTATCAACTCTTACCTGATCATTTACAGATGCCCATGTAGGACGTGTGGCAGGACATACGATAATAAAGTCTTCATTATCAATTTGTTTTCTAATTCTTTTTGCCTCTTCAGCGCTTGCAACAACCCCGTCAAGACCTGCCTCATATGCAACCTTTGCAAGCTGGAGGACGTAATCTTCAATACTCTTTTCAACACATAATTCTTCTGTGAGAGTTCTCTGACCGAAACTTGAAAGAAGGGTTACACCTAAAATAACAGGAGGCTCTTTTTCAAGGCGCTTTGCAGCAGCTTTAACAGCCTTTACAGTACCTGCAATCATTTTAGAACCGCCCTGAATATGTATATTGAAAAGATGAATATTATTTTTTACAAGATTAATACAGGCTTTTTGGACAGTATTTGGAATATCATGAAATTTGCTGTCATAATAGCATCTTCCGCCAAGTTCTTCAATAAGGCGCACAGCTTCAAAGCCATAAGTTACAATCAAAGGAAGCCCTATTTTAAAATAGCCGACATAATCTTTCAATTCAATAACCAGCTCCCGGACTTCGTCTAGGGTATCAACATCCAGAGCCAAAATAATTCTATCTTTCGGACATTCAGGTTTAATCATCTTAATCCCACCTCACAATACATAAAACAGAATAGCATACAAATAATTCAAAATCAATAAGTCCAAAGTAAGCTGGTATACAGTTGAATGGTAAATAAAGCAGGTAGAATTGAATTGATTACGAAATGAGGTGTGTTTGACCTTAAGACCAGCGGGCAAGGCAGTATTAATGGTAAAAAAAAAAAGGCGGAAACTCAAGGCTTCCGCAGATTATAACAAAAAGATTTATTTGGTTTTACTTCATTTAATAGAAGTAATCTGTTTTACGAGTTAGCTGACTAAAATAGCATCCTTGCCGCATTCGTTTCCGGAACATACGATTTTCCTACTTCTTACAGAGCCATCGACAAATTCGGTTGTCTTGCCCACTCGCTATTAACAGGACCGGGCTTTGCCTGCCTGTCTGTTACTCCAGACATAGCGCAAACCCATCCTTAAAGCCATTGGCACTACTTGCCTGCACCGTAAAGAACAGCTTCACCGGCTCTAGTAGCAGGTAAAATAGTCTGGTCATACATAACTACAGGATAAATATCAGTTGGGTTTGAAACTGTACAGTCATCACCGCCAGCATTCCAAGCTTTACCGTCACAATTAACCACTTTGTTAGGGTTCTTTTCACCGTTGACATCAATTACACCATAGCATTTATTTCCTGTTGTATCTGTTGCATTTCCTTCTGTACAGTTTGCAGCTTTGGCCCCTGTTTTAGGGAAGGTAAATGTTATGCCGTCATTAAAATAAAGTGTATAGTTACCAGAGCCAGGACCAAGTTTTACATCAGATACATTTGTTGTCCAAGTAGCAGTTCCAGAACCTGTATCTGTCTTAACAACATTCATACGGTTGTTGAATAAGTTGTACAATGAAGCTGAAGAACCGTCTGTAGCTTTTGTAGAAGTTTCAGTAGCTTGTGACAAGTCGTAGTCATCAAGTGCTACGTTCAAAACTACAGCCTGTGACAATACTGATAATGCCTTTTTATAAGCTGTTTTGTATTGAGCGCCGTTTGTTGAATTCATCAATGTTGGCATTGTCATAGCTGCTACAACACCAATAATACCAAGTGTAATCAACACTTCTGCCAAAGTAAACGCATTAAATTTTTTCATGATCTTTTCACCTTTCTCTAAATTTATACTATGTACAATCTGTAATTAAACCCCGTTATATTTTGAGCATAGTTCTATTTTATTGCCCGCTGGGACAGTTTTCCGAATAAAAATTTATTATACACTTATTTTACCATATGAATATCAATTTGTCAAGATAATTGATATTTATATCATATAGAATTGGGGGTATGGTTAATATACTTGATTAAGAGGTGAAAACTTTGGATAAAAAAATATTAGGGAAACAGTTAAAACAATTACGGATTTCCAGAGGAATTTCGCAGGAAAAGCTTTCTGAACTGGTTTTTCTCTCACCAAGGCAGATGAGTATTATTGAAACCGGAAATTCTTATCCATCACTTGATACATTCATCAGAATTGCAGAAGTTCTTCAGTTTGATATTAATGAATTTTTTAATATAAGAATTAAAGAAAAAGATGAACTGCGGTTGTGTATCATTGAATTAATCAAAGCCACAGACCGCAAACATCTTAATCTTATAAAAGACATAATAAATGCTATTGAAAATAATGCTTAGACTTCATCTTCCATCAAATCCGCCGGCAGTTCCGGAAGTTCCTTTGAGATTACCCCGCCAAGTTTTTCTATCTTTTTAATCTGATTAATTATATTGCCTGTACCATTCAGCTTTTTAAGAGTTGTGTCCAGATTAGAACGCATTTTCAGCAAGTCGGAAAGCAATGCTGAGAACTTATCAAGCATTCCTGAACAAAGCCTTGAAATTTCTATTGCGTTTTTATTCTGCCTGTCTACAATATGGAAAGAATTAATTATTTTAAGCGCGGCAAGCAGTGTAGATGGAGATACCGGCATAACCTTATTCTTCCACGCCAAATCCCACAGCTGACAGTCATCACAGAACATCATTGAATAACAGCTTTCTATCGGAATAAACATTAAAACATAATCCGGAGAACTTTCTTCAACAGAATAATCCCTTTTCGCAAGCCCTGCAATATGAGCTTTTGTAGAATCAACAAACTGCCTTAGATGAATTTCTTTTTCTGCATCGTCTTCGGCATTCACATAACCGTCCCAGGAGGCAAAAGAGGTTTTGGAATCAATATAAACGCATTTTCCTTCCGGGAGAAAAACCGTAGCATCAGGTCGACCTTCACCTGTGCCCTTCTGGATTTTATACTCTTCATCTTTCCTCAGACCTGAAGCCTCCAAAACACGCTCAAGTACGATCTCACCCCATCTACCCTGGGTTCTGTTATCAGATTTCATTACATTAACAAGAGAGGTGGTGTCTTGTGAAATCTTATTTCCTGCTTCCAGAAAACTCTTGATATTCATATCAAAACGTGTGAATTTTTCAGCTTCAACTTTGAAATTCTCTTCTGTCCGCTTTTCAAAGTCCTCAATTTTCTCTTTAAAGCGTTTGAAAAATTCATCCAGCTTTTCTTTATTCTGTTCTGTTAATTCGGTTGAACTGTCCTTTATAACTTTATTTGCAGTATTTTCAAAATAAAGCTTCATCTGCTCAAGCATTGCATCCTTTGCACCTGCCTCATTTTTTCTGCTCATAAAAAATGGTACATAAACAGCAACTCCGCCAAGAATAAACCCTATTATAAATATCAAAAATTCCATACCCTCTCCTTCTCAACTAAACTAATTAAATATTACCACAACAAAATTAGACTAAAAAGATTAGCAATAAAAACTCATCCTAAAAAATCAACCATGCCTCAAAGCATGGTCTAGAGCATGGTTGAGGGATTTAATCAATCAATAGATTTAAATCAATAATTCATGCTTTACAACCACTTATATCAATCAGGGCATGGATGAATTCCCCCCTCTAAAAGTTGTAGTATGTATAGTGTAGAGGGAAGCAACTAATAAGTTTAAAAGGGGAAATAAGATGAGAGAGTTCAAAAGAAAAGCAAGAGTTTTATTAATCGACGATAATGCAGATCACTTAAGAGGTATTAAAGAGTTAATCAACCTTGAAACAAGTTATGATGTAGTAGGCACAACAACAAGCGCAAATATAGGCATCAATCTTGTAAAAAAATATCGTCCGGACCTTGTTTTAATGGACATCAATATGCCTGAAAAAGACGGATTACAAGCTATTCAGGAAATTGAAAAACTTGAACTCGGAGTTAAAGTTATAGCCTTGAGCGGTTATGACGACGCTGACCTTATTTTCAGAGCAATGAAAATAGGCGCTAAGGGATATGTGTTAAAAACTATGGCATCAGCACAGCTGATTTTTGCAATTGACGAAGTTTTAAACGGCAAAGTTTATCTGCCTTCTGCTTTATCATCAAGATTCTTTGAATACTTCCAGCGCTCATTTAAAACTGAAACCCAGACTGCAAACGAAGAAAATTTATTGAATTATTTAACTGCACGCGAAGAAGAAGTTTTGGATCTTCTTACACAGGGTAATAACTACAAGGGTATTGCAGGAAAATTATTTATTTCTGAAACTACAGTTAAGACACATGTAAACAACATTTTCCAAAAGTTACAGGTTAACGATAGAACTCAGGCTGTTCTTTATGCGCTGAATAACGGATTTGCAAACAAAGTCCGCGCAAAGATTTCAGCATAGGAGATTGGATAGTTATTAAAGGTTTAGCTTGTGTTATGAGCTAAACCTTTATTTTTTAAAAGGGGATATATGCAAACCGATACAGAGTTATTACAGCAGCAGGTCAGGTGTATTGCTCACGAAATCAGAAACCAGGTTTCTGTATGTGATGTATACTGCGAAATTATAAAAAAACATCTTGAAAAAGAAAATATCGAAAATGATTCTATAAATAAAGCACTCAACTGTATTCAAAAATCAGCAAAGATGATTAACAATTCTCTTATTGACCTTAAATCCGTTGACAATATTAAGCCGCAGGTATGTGATTTAAAACGGATTATAGAAGAATGCAGCAGCCTTGCAAAAGTGTACATTCACGATAAAAAAATAAACATAATCTCAAATATAAAAGAAGATGCGTCTATATATGTTGATGAAAACAAGTTCATGGCTTGCATAATTAACCTTATGAAAAATGCTGTAGAAGCCATAGAAAATAAGGGGGAAATTATTATCTCCTCAGAAATTAAGGACGGAAACGTAATAATTTCCGTTGCAAATGATGGTAAAGCTATTACTCCGGCAGCACAGCGCGACCTTTTCAGCGAAGGGTTTACAACCAAAAGAACAGGAAGCGGGCTTGGGCTTTTTATATGCAAAAATAATCTTAAACAGCAAGATGCTGATTTATACCTGGTACAATCAACAGCAAAGAAAACAGAGTTTCAGATTAAAGTGCCGGTTTTGAAATAAAAAACGGCTGTTATTACAATAACAGCCGTTAGTGTCGAATTTATTTTTCAACAGGAGCAGGTTCCGGAGCCGGTGCTGGCGGCGGAGGCGGAACTGCCGGACCATGACCAAATTCTGCCGGAGGAGGTCCGAATGGAGGTCTTATTGAATTTCCATGCTGTTTTTTGAATTCTTTTTCAAATCTTTTTCTGCCTTCTTCTTTCATTTTATTCAATTCTTTCAACTGTTTTTTAGTAAGAATTGATTCGAACTCTTTCATGTTTTTCATACGGAGTTCTCTTGCCTGCTTGTGAAGTTCACGCATCTGTCCTCTTATTTCTTTTATTTTTTCTTCCTGCATTTGAGGCGCAATTCTTGAACGTCTTACGGCATCTTCTTCATCTTTCAAAGCCTTAATCTTTTCCATCACAGGCTTCATTTCTTCATGTCCTTTCATACGGATTTGTTTGGCTTGAGCCTTTTGTTCTTCTGTTAATTTAAGACGTTTTTCAAATTCAGATTTTTTCTTATTACATTCTGGTCTTTTAGGCGGTTTATGGCATTCCGGAGAAGCCTTTTCTACAGCCGGATCAGCTTTCTTTGTAGGAACAGCCGGCTGCGCATCTTCAGCATAAACCTGTGTTGATGCTGCAAAAGCAAGAATACTTGCTAAAATTAACGTTTTTTTAATCATACTTAGTCCTTTCTTTTTTACAGTAAGTCTTTTAAATCTTCTGCCAGTTGCTTCTTGGCATTATAGATGCGGGATTTTACAGTTCCCACAGGACATTTTATTCTTTTTGCACATTCTTCGTATGTATAACCGTTTACTTCGCAATACATTATTACCTCTTTGAATTTAGGTTTTAATCTATTTATCGCTTTTATAATCAGTTTCTGTCTGTCATTTTGGATAAGCTTCAATTCCGGTGTTGATTTTTTATCCTTAATATTAACCAAAGTACTGTCATCTTCTGATATAAGATGTTCGTGCTTCTTTACCGAAGATTTCAGGTAATCCTTTGATACATTTTTAGCAATAGTATTTATCCAGCCGGTAAGAGCACCCTGCTCCTTGTATTTATGAGAATTTTTCCAGACCTTCACATACACTTCCTGCTCTAAGTCCTCATTCTCTTCTTTTGTAATCATCCGGATAATACTTTTTATATTTTCTCTATTTCTCTTTATTATATTGTTGAAATTCATTAATCCACCATAATTAAACCGTAAGAATCAACGGGAAACCCGTAATCTTCTATAGTAAGGGTTTGACCGTATCTTAAGGTATCTGAAATATCCTGATTAAAGTTAAGGATACCCAGAAGAGTTCCGCTCAAAAGTATAGCAAAAGCAGCACAGGCAATTTTCAGTTTTGTGTTCTCTCTTTTAACTTTAAGCAGCTCCGGTTTTACTTCCTGAATTAATTCTGAAACCTTACTCATAATCTCATGCTCTTTTCTGCATTCTTCACAATCTTTCACGTGAGAAAGAAGAGAAGCTTCATCTGAGAATATAAATAAAGATTCATATTTGTTGCATTTTTCATTCATGTTTGTTAACCTCTATATCATTATAACGAATTTCAAAATAAAAAGTTCATTTTTATGATTTAAAATATTGCAACTTAAAATTTTTGTAATAATATTTAACAGGTTAGCAAAAAATTTTATTTACAGACTTTAAAAAACCGGTATGACACTAGCAGATAAATTTAAAAATATATGTCTTTCTCTTGGGAGGAACAATAAACCTACATATGCTGTAATAGCTATTGCTACAGTAAAAGGTATCTGTCGTCCTGCATTCACGATGATGGACAAGACAGAAAAGCCCGAAACTAAAAAATACACTGCTCTAAGGGAAGGTTTGACAGAACTTATAGCCATACCTGTCTACTGGGCAAGCGGAGAACTTGCCGGATGTTTTTCAAAATATCTTACCAAAAAAGTTGTAAAAGAAGATTTTCTTCCTAAAAAAATTAAAGAGGATATAAAAAACGGAATTAATAATGAGGCAGTAACAAAAGCATTAAAGCATGCTGCCGAAAGAGTTGAAGAAACAAAGTTAAAGGTAACAAACAACTTAAGGCTTGCCGGTGTATGTACCGCAGCATTATTTGTTATCCCGGCAGTCTGTTCGGTTGCGATAAAACCGGTTGTAGGCAAAATTATAAAACCGCCTAAAAAAACAGAAACAGTAAAAGAACCGGTAATCCAACAGAACGAACTTTCACCGCGCCCGAAATTTACTAATTTCGGCTCAAACCCGTACAAGACAAATTTAGCATTAACAAGACCGCAAACCGGGCTTAGAGTAGGAGGAATATGATAGGACCTCTTACAAAAGCATTAACAAACCCGACATTGACAACGTTGTCACAGAATACAAATGCTTCTGTGGCTACTGAAACTGTTTTAAAATCAATAGGCAGACCGGGATTTATCCTAATTGATAACGATATTGATCCTGATACAAAAAAATATGCAGCAGCTAAAGAATTCTTATATCAGGCAACCTGCCTGCTGGTTTACGCGGCACTGGTTGTTCCGGTATTTAAACGCGGAGCATTCAAACTTGCTAAAAACAAAATTTTCAAAAACTCTCCTGAATTTCAAAAATTCAAAAGCCTAAAGAACTATGAGTCATATAGAAAATATGCAGCAAAAAGCCTTGACAGCCGCAAGCTCCTTTTACAGCAGCACAAACTTCAGGATAAGTTTACACCTGAAATAGAACAGGAGCTGATAACCGCAGAAAAACCGGATAATTACGATTTAGTAAAAGGGGTAATAGAGTTCGGCTCAATTACCGGCTCTGTGCTAGGTCTGGCTGTCCTGGCGCCGCAGTTGAGCCATGCAGTAATTCACCCGGCACTACGATTTATCGGGATGGAAGAAAAAACTAAAAAGAAGCACAATAACAACACAAAAAAATCTATTAATACTAATGTTTAATTAAATTTAAGTATTCTATAGAGCGCTTTGTAATATATTCAGCTTTCAGTTTTTTATTTTTACGTTCTTTTTTAGGCATATCAACAGGAGCTACTATTCCCCAATTTGAGTTAATAGGCTGGAATTTATCATGGTTTTCGTCTGTTATATATTGTGTTAAAGCCCCCAGCATAGTTTCTTTTGGAAGCACAAGAAGGTCTTGTCCGGTTAAGTATCTTGCCATATTAATACCGGCAAGAAGACCGGATGCTATAGATTCCGTATAGCCTTCAGTACCTGTAATTTGCCCTGCAAAAAATAAATCAGCCCGCTTTCTTGTTTGCAAAGACGGATTGAGTATTTTAGGCGAATTTATGAATGTATTGCGGTGCATAACACCGTACCTTACTATATTAACATTTTCCAGCCCCGGGATTGACTGCAAAAGTTCCTTTTGAGCCCCCCACTTAAGATTTGTCTGGAACCCTACCAGATTGTAAAGAGTTTTAGCCGAGTTATCCTGTCTTAGCTGGACAACCGCATAATTTTCAATTCCTGTACGTTTATCAATCAGCCCGACCGGTTTCATAGGACCAAAACGCAGAGTATCAACGCCGCGAGAGGCTAAAACTTCAATTGGAAGGCAGCTTTCAAAAAATTTTGCATCTTTCTCAAACGATTTAAGTTCAATTTTCGGGGCATTAGTTAATATATTATAAAACTTTGCATACTCCACTTCATTCATCGGACAATTAATATAAGATGCCTCCCCTTTGTCATAACGGCTTGCGTAAAAGGCTTTATCAAAGTCAATACTATCTTTTTCTACAATAGGTGCAATAGCATCAAAGAAGTGCAGATGTTCGCTTTGAGTAAATGATTTAATATCATCAGCAAGCGCATCGCTGGTTAGAGGTCCTGAGGCAACTATAACAGGACCATCAGGAATTTTAGCGGCCTCATCCCTTATAATATTAATATTAGGCTCATTTTCAATTTTTGCAGTTACAGTCTTTGAAAAAAGTGTCCTGTCAATTGCAAGCGCGCCTCCTGCAGGTACCTGGCAGTCATAGGCAATATTAATAAGCTCACCGCCCAGCATCTGCATTTCTTTTTTTAAAAGCCCCGAAGCATTTGTGCAATCTGCAGCTCCAAGACTGTTTGAACATACAAATTCTGCAAAATCTTCACTAACATGCGCACCGGTTGTTTTTTTAGGACGCATTTCAAAAAGATTAACTTTTATTCCCCTTTTTGCCAGCTGTAAAGCAGCTTCACTGCCTGCCAAACCGGCTCCGATTACACTTACTTCCATAACAAAAAAGTGTAAAACAGAAATATAGATATGTCAATTTTATATATGTTTTTTTATTAATAATAGAAATTATTGCAGTTTTTGTAAATTTATTATTATATGTGTAGCAAAAAACTTGAAAAAATTACCAGGATTAAGTATGATAATTACACTTATTCCTTTATACCTTTGTTAAATTATATTAAAGAAAGTTACCCAAAAAGGCAATAAGCATTATTTAAATTTTTTTTAAATAATATGTGTAGATAGTAATGAAACAAAAAAAGTAGGGAAATGTCAGTAAAAGCAATCAACACAGCGTTAACAAGTAGCGCGAAAAACAGACTTGGGCAAAATGAAGAACAGAAAAAAAATCAGCACAATCCATCTTTCCAGGGTTTCAATCCGGTTGTGACTTTGATGGATGCTATTGACAGAGGCGGATTTGCCGCATCATTCATCGCTCAGGATGGTATTGGTATGGTTGCTCCCAGAATTAAAGAAGGGCTTAACCGCGGACGTGAAACAGATGAAAACGGTAAGAAAAAAGGACCTTTAAATTGGGAATTTGCCCGTAAAGAAGGTTTAAGGGAAATCTTAAGCGGTCCAAGCGCGTTCATTATTCCTGCCGGTATTCTTGCGCTGGTAAAAAAATACAGCGGAACATCCAATAACGTTTCAATGGATATGATTAAGGCTCTGGGCAAAAACTTTGAAGAATTTGCTTCTGAAAAAGCTAATCTTGATGCAATAACTGATAAAGCCGCTACAAAACGTAATTTCTATGAAAAAATCTTACAAAATGTACTTGATACATCTACAGAAGGCAAAATTTCAAAAGAAGAGATTAAACAATTAGCAGCAGAATACACTAATAAAATCATTGAAATAGAAAATGCTAAGCCTAAAAATGCGTTCAAACATCTTTTAGGAAGACCTGTTGCTAATTCAAAACAGGATTTAACACAGGCTTTGACAGATAATTTTATGCTATTAAGAAAACAGTATGTTTCTCCTTCTGCAAACGAAATTGTTGCAAGCCTTAAAGTTGAGGGAAAAGACGCTCCAATAAGCCTTTCATTCAAAAAGCTTCTTGAAAATATGAAAGACTTTACAGACGATATTACTGATTCTGTAAAAACACGTTTGAAAAAAGATACAAGCACTGATGTGAAAGACTATATTCAAAGATTTACTAAAAAACGTATTGGTTCAAGGTTTATTACCAATATGTCAATGTTCCTTGCTGTAGTAGGTTTCTACACTGTTATCCCGAAATTATATAACCTGGGATTAAAAGGAAATCCTGCCCTAAAAGGAACTGCAGCAGAAGGCGAACAGCCTGCAGACAACACTAAAAAAGCAGAAGACAAAGCCGAACAGAAAAAACAACAGCCTCAACAAACATCATTCCAGGGCAAAGAAAGATTTTTCTCTAAAACAGGAGATACTGTTATGAATACAGGCTGGCTCAAAAAGATTTCTGATAAATTTGAGTTTAACGGGGCTTCCATGTCTGTTCCTGCAATGTTAACACTGTTATTCGGATTCTGCCTGCCGCCTAGATATTTTCAGGCTCAGGACAAATATGATAAAGAAGAAATTCTTGTTCGTGATATTTCAAGTTTTGCCGCTATTCTGTTTGCTGCAAAAGCACTTGCAAGAGGATTTTCTGACGGTTTTGCAAAACTCTCAGGTTTGGCATTGACAACAAAACCGGAAGACCATAATAAGTCATTCTGGCATAAACTTAAAAATTACTTTACTCCGGCTTCAGGCGTTAACGTATTAACAAGTGAAGAAATCATCTCCAAATATACTAATATTGATAAATATCCGGGCGGTATCAACGGCTTCTTTGAATTCCTTGAAAAGAACGGCGGTAATATCAAAAAAGTCTTGATGCTTGATAAAGATGTTAAGGCTAATGCTCAAAAAATTGTAGGTAAAGATCTTAAAACTGCCTCTATTACTGAGATTAAAAATGCATTCAATAATATTAAAGATAATGATGCTCTTGAAGAAATTTATAAAGTATTTAGAAGCAAAAATAATAAGTTTATAAATTATGCAAAAACAATGAATAGTTCATTCGGAGCCCTTTCTACATTGGCATTAGTTCCATTATTTATGATGTGGCTTGCCAGAACGTGCGAAAGAATGACTAAAAAACGAATTGAACAGGAAAAGGCAGTAAATGCTGCAAACGGCAGCCAGCCGGTACAGCAAAGCTCTCCGCAGCCGCAACCGCAGCAGCCGGCTTTCGCCCCGGTCACACAGCAGTTGTCAGCAGCACCTTCCATGGCTGGATTTTTAGCAAAGTAAACTATCACACATAAAATATAAAAGAAGAGGCGGGAAAGTTAAACTTTACCGCCTCTTCTATATAAAATTAATTATTCTTCTATTAAAGCATTAATATCAGCTACCATTGCGTCAGGATCAAATCCATGAACCTTAGCACCAGCTTCAAGATTTTCAAATCTTGCTGCTGCACAGCCAATACAGCCTAAACCATATCTTTGAAATACTTCAATGCTCTGAGGGTAAGCTTGAACTATATCCATAATATTCATTTCTTTTGTCACTTTTCCTGCCATAATATTTCTCCTTATGTTGACTTTTAACAATATACCATTAAATACATTATACACTAAAAAGATAAAAAGAAGGATGTGTATATGGAATTGTTTAAAAAACTTTTTAAAGATGACGACAAAATTGTAGGTTTATGCGCATTTAGAAAAAAACCGGAAGGAAAAATTTATTCCTTTGAACCTCAATTCAAAGCTACACGATTAATCTATTCTACAAATACAAAAAATAACTTCTTTTTACTTTAATCTGAACAGACCATCGCATCTGCGGGAGTCTGCTATCAAATACTACAACAGCCGTTTAAAAAACGGCTGTGTTTTAATTTATTCGAGATTGCTTTTTATTTAGTTTTTTATCCAACTAAGTCCAAATGTTTTGCCAATACTTCTGAACCTGCGATTTTTGGATGCTCAAGATGATATGGCGAATTTGCCGCGCTAAAGGCCTGTGACATAAAAGGGTTTGACTTTGCCTGTTCTGCTTTTTGCGCACCCAAAAAGTTTATCGGCTGGGTTCTTAAAAAATTAACTGCTTGTGCTGCTGAAATTACCATTATTTTATCCCCAATATAATTAATCCCTATACTATTATAAAGTAAAAAGGGATGGAATAATTGCCATAAATTTCAGCATTATTAAGAAATATTAAGCTAATAAATCTAAAGAACGTCCTATGGTCGGACTTCCTTCAACTGACGGTCTGTTTAAGTTATAAGCGCCATTTGTAAAGAAGTTAACCTCGGAATTCTTTTGTTGTCTGCCGCTTGAGCCTTCATTAAAGCTTACCGGCTGGACGCGATACAGTTGTTGAGCTTGTATCGCCTTAATTGAATCCAACATCTTGACCTCTTATTAAAATATTTGCTCTCAATTACATAAAAAATTTAACCAGCATAGAATTTCAGTCAGAGAAAATTCTGTTACAATCTTTAATATCTACTTCCAAGGGTAATCTTTACCTATCTGCCAGCCGTCAGAAATAATCTTTGCCGCACAGTAGTCACCTGTACCTGAATTCGAACAATTTTCATTAATATCGTCATTTGACAATGTATAACCGCTCGGTAAAATGCCCTTACCATTAACTCTACTAAAAATAAAGACATCAATACCATATTTATTTGGCAGCTTATTTCCATTTAAATCTACGATAATAACACTAGACTGAACCAGCTCATCTCCTCCAGCTATAGAAATAGAAACTAAAGTTCCATCACTTAATATAAATGGAACACGTCTATTATTTGCAGCAAAAGTTGTACCTGATGGACTGCCATTAAGATAAAGCCATGGGAAATTTGATTTATAACCGCATTGTGAATATGTTTCACAGGATTTTAATATTTTAAAAGACGGATACCAGTATTTCTCATAATAATTATGAGCATCACTTCCTATAGTTGGAATTTCCCAGTATTCATAAGGTCCATATTCAGCTTCAGCAAGTCTGAGAGCTTGATTTAAACTTGTATAAACCTTCTGCAAATGTGTAACTGTCTGCTGTTTTTTATAGGAATTTATCAGTGTTGGCAGTGTCATAGCTGACACCACACCAATTATTCCCAGTGTTATTAATACTTCAGCCAGCGTAAATGCCTTAATAGTGTTCCTCATACATGTTACCTTTCTAATAAAAATTCTCCATTTGGTATTACTATTATGTATTATATATCACCTTTTGTCAATATATTCTATATTAATATAGTTATCTTAATAAATTTCTTTATTAAGATATAACTAGTTGGTGAAATTATGACAACAAAAAAAGAATTACTCGGGATGAGGATAAAAGAAATTCGGGAAAACCGCAGATTAACACAGGACAAACTTGCCGAAATGGTTGGGATTGACCCGAAACATCTCAGCAGAATTGAAAATGGCAGGAATTATCCGTCATTTGAAACTCTTGAAAAAATTCTCGACAAACTTAGTGTTTCTTATGAAGATATTTTTAACTACACTCATTTCACAGATAAAGACGATATGATAAAAAAAATAAATGTTAAATTATCAAATTTAAATAATGAAAAATTAACATTTATTTTTAAAATGATAAATGAAATTTAACCGTTACTGGTCACTTTCGTGATGGTCGTTATCTTTCATCAATTTAGCAAAGTCAGAAGGTTTAATACTCTGAACAAACTTCTTAAATTCTTGAGCTTCTTCCTCATCCTTTGCAGAATCTGTTGATACAGAGCCATTTGAAATTACATTTGCAGTTACAAATATAGGGGCATCAACCCTGATTGCAAGAGCAATTGCATCAGACGGTCTTGAATCGATTTCAAGAAATTCATCTTTATCGTTTTTTAGAAAAAGAGTTGCATAATAAGTATCTTTTTCCACATCATTGATTTCAATCCTGTCTAATTTATATCCGGTCTTTTCAATAATATTAATAATTAAATCATGAGTCATCGGTCTTGCAACAGAAAGATTTTCAATCTTTCTGATAATAGCGCTTGCCTCAGCAGAACCTATCCAGATAGGAAGAGCCTTCCTGTTTTCTTTATCATGAAGAACAACAATCGGCGAACCGGTTCTTGTATCAAGAGCTATACCCATAACTTTCATTTCTATCATACAAAATTCCTTTATACTTAAGATTTACCTACTACGCCTGCCAGAGGAGAAGATGCGCTGGCAATTTCTTTCTTCGGCATTCTGCCTGCTTCAAAAGCCGCACGTCCTGCCATTACGCCATACTTAAATGCTTCAGCCATCTTAACAGGATCAGATGCCTTTGCTATTGCAGTATTAATCAGACAGCAATCTGCACCATGCTCCATTACTGTTGCTGCATCAGAAGGAACACCGATACCGGCATCGCAAATAACCGGAACATTAGCCTGTTCAATAATAATTTTAATATTTTCAAGAGTTTTCACACCCTGTCCTGAACCGATTGGAGATGCAAGAGGCATAACTGCAGCACATCCGATTTCTTCAAGTCTTTTTGCAAGGATAGGATCTGCATTTATATAAGGCAGAACAGTAAAGCCTTCTGAAACAAGAATTTTAGCAGCTTCAAATGTTGCAATTGGATCAGGCATTAAGTATTTAGGATCAGGTATAACCTCTAACTTAATCCAGTTATTAATTCCCATAGCCTTAGATAAATGGGCAACACGAATAGCTTCTTCCGCAGTGGCACAGCCAGCAGTATTTGGTAAAAGCCAATACTTATCCAGATCAATATAATCCATCAAACCAACATGTCCCGGGGCTTTCATATCAACCCTTCTAATAGCAACCGTAACAATTTCTGCGCCGGAAGCCTGATGAGCTTTCTGCATAGTTTCAAAGTCATCAAATTTACCGGTACCTACCATTAATCTTGAATTAAAGATCTTATCACCAATTTTAACAGTCATAATTTTTCTCCTATTTATGTCAATATTATAGACTGGAAAAAAAATAAATAAAACCATTTACGAAAAAAAATATTTATGATATATTAAAAAAGTAGTGTTGCATGAAAACACATGACAATTAAAAATTTTTATACGGAGTAATGGCCGAGTGGCTGAAGGCGGCACCCTGCTAAGGTGTTATGTGGGTCTAACCTGCATCTAGGGTTCAAATCCCTATTACTCCGTTTTTTAGTGCATAAACTGAGAATCAGTGAAGATAGTATTATTAAAAACCGCCCACTAAGGGCGGTTTTTAATAGTAGATATATTTAGAGAATTTTTAGAGCAGTGTTTTAAGGAATTTTTGCTAAATTATAGTCTAAATTCTCTTTTTGAAATTTCAAAGGTGAAGATTTTGGATATTTATTTATGTTGTAGCAAAATAATTAGAAGTTTGTAAAGTAAAGTTACCATTTTAGTAAAAACAAGCAATTTTTATTTTTACTTATCTTGTTAAAAGAGAAGGTAAAAATATGATAGTAAATTTATACAGTAATCAACAGTCTTACAATAACAGATATAAATCAAGTGTGAATTTTAAGGGTTCACCTGCAAGATTTTCCCAGGAATTAAAAACATACATTTCAGGTTCTGTTAAAACAAAAGAAAACGAAATAAATCTATTAGAAATATTTAAAAATACTTTAAGGCATTTTTTAAATCCTGAAAACAAACTTGGAAGCGGCGAATTTGGATCAGTGTATAAAATTGACGATGAATTTGTTCTAAAAAAGCCAAACTTTGAAGAGTTAAAGATAGACAGATTTTCTACTAATGAAAATCCGATTGTACAAAAACTTAATACTTATTACGGTGATGCAGTTGCTATGATCGGGAATATAAAAATATTAAAAAATGCAGCCGAAACAGAAACTCCAATTCCTGCAGGAGTTAAAGATGGACTTACTGAGTATTGGCAGAAACTCGGCTATTACAGAGATGTTTACCTGAAAAAGTTTACATCACTTCCTCAAAAGGCTTTTGATGATGTTGCTGCGGACTTTAAAACTCTCAGCACAGAAAGAAAAGCTTTTGATACAATTAATCCAAACAATTTTCTTGCTGACGGCGATAAAATAAAAATTATAGATGACATAGAACTTCCTAATGACAAGTTCTTTAACAGCCTCGCCGGAATGATGAAAGTATTCCTAACAACCTTTGACAGAAACACAAAAGCAGAATTTGATGTTCTTGCTGTAGGAGCCAGAAGAAATCTATTAAGAAAAATCGTCTTAGCTGGTGAAAAGCAGGAATTAAACTTTGGGTCATCAGCAGCTGAAAGAGAAGAATTAAATGAAGCTTTGAGGCTTTGTGATATTCAGACACCATGGCGTGAAGTACAGACTGATTTATGCAATCTCAGAAGACGTTACCCGAATATTGAGGAACGTCTGAAAAAAGTTAACGAATATATTGATGAACTGGAAGATAGCGGATACAACCCTTTTATGGACTAAGGCAGTCTAAACAATCCTTTTATTGCATCAATAAGTGTTGTATGCCTGCGGAAATCTTTTGTGGTACGGATTTGATTCACAAAATTATCTGCCTGCTCTTTTGAATTAATATTAAAAGTATATAATTCAACAACTTTTTCTGGATCGTTTATATATAAAACAAGCTTAGAGGAACTGTTCAGACTTAACTTATTTTTAACATCACCGCTGCTGCGCTTTTCAAGAGCATAATGCGAAATATTTTTAATATCAAAGGTATTTTCCACAATCTTTTCTGAGAAACGTTTTTTCTGAACATATACAGAACAAACGCCGAAATCACTATTACATGCGATAGATTGGAGAGGTGTTTCGTACAAACACACGCTAATAAGTCCTGCACAAACTGCCAAAAACGCTAATATTAATTTATATTTGTTTTGCATAATATTTTCTCCGATATTTAAGGTTAATTTTAATATAAACAGCTCTTAATTAAAATTTTATTACAAAAAATACATATACTTTTATTAAAAAATATCCCTTATCTGTGACATGAGTAACAATAATATTATTATAAAAGGAGGAGAAATATATGAAAGACAAGACTTTTTTGATGATTCCAGGACCTACACCTGTACCGGAATCTGTTATGCTGGACATCGCAAAACACCCGATAGGGCATAGAAGTTCGGAATTCTCCTCCATTTTGGAAGAAGTTTATGCAAATCTAAAATACGTTTTTCAAACAGAAAATGATGTATTTATGTTCACATCAAGCGGAACAGGAGCAATGTGTGCAGCGTTAGAAAATCTTATAAATGAAGGTGACAAGGTTCTTTGTCTTGTTATAGGTAACTTTGGAAACCGCTGGGCAAAAATCGCAGAATCCCGCGGAGCTGTTGTTGAAAAAATTGAAGTTGATGCAGGTGAAGTTATTAACCCTGAAATCTTAAGACAACGCCTTGCTGAAGATACTAATAAAGAAATTAAAATAGTAACTCTGACTCACAGTGAAACTTCAACCGGAGCGGCAAATGACGTTAAAACATTATGTTCAATAATAAAAGACCATGGTGCAGTTTCGGTTGTTGATGGGGTAACCAGTGTTTGTGCAATGCCTTGCAAACCTGATGAATGGGGAATTGATGTACTTATTTCAGGTTCGCAGAAAGGCTTTATGATACCTCCGGGACTTGCATTCCTGACTGCAAATGATAGAGCCTGGAAGCTTTATGAACAGTGCAAGCACCCGAGTTTTTATTTTGACTGGGCAGCTCATAAAAAATCAGTAAACGCTAATTCAACTCCGTTTACACCTGCCGTAAATTTAATTGTCGGGCTTAATACGGCTTTGAAAATGATTAAAGATGAAGGCATTGATAATGTTAATTCACGTCATAGACGCCACGCAATGGCGCTTAGAAAAGCATTACGCGCAATTAATTTAAAGCTTCTCGTTGAAAAAGATGAGAATGCAAGTTATGCAATAACATCAATTCTTCCGCCGGAGGGGATTTCTGTGCCTGATATAAGAAAGACGCTGAAAGAAGATTATGACATTGTTGTAGCAAACGGCCAAAATCAGTTAAAGGACAAAATATTTAGAATGGGAACTCTAGGGTTTGTCTGCGATAGAGATTTAATTGCATCAGTTGGCGCTTTGGAAGCTTCTTTGTGCAAACTCGGTCACAAATTTACTCTTGGCAACGGGGTAAAAACTCTTATTGAGGAATTAAATAAATAAATAAATGCAGAATTGAGTAATACCCGTCTGCCGGCAGCCTGTTTGCAGAGGGATTACGGCTATAGCATAGAAAGGACAAAATGAAAGTTTTAGTAACAGATAAAATAAACGAATCAGCAGGGAAAATTATTGAACAAGCTGCCCAAGTAGAAATTCTGCCGACAATGACAGAAGATGAATTAATACAAATTATTCCTCAATATGATGCTTTAATGGTTAGAAGCCAGACAAAAGTTACGGCAAAAATAATTGAGGCAGGTAAAAATTTAAAAATAATAGGACGTGCAGGCGTCGGCGTTGATAATATTGACGTAGATGCAGCAACGCAAAAAGGTATTATTGTTGTAAACTCTCCTGACGGAAATACGATGGCAGCAGCTGAACATACTATTGCATTAATGCTTGCGATGGCAAGAAATATAGCGCCGGCAGCAGCATCTACAAAATCAGGAAAATGGGATAGGTCAAAGTTTACAGGCTGTGAGCTTTATAAAAAAACTCTCGGCATCATCGGACTTGGCAAAATAGGTTCTCATGTAGCAGAAGTTGCACTGGCTCTGGGAATGAAGCTTGTTGTTTTTGACCCTTATACATCAAAAGAAATTGTTGAAAAAATGGGCGGAGAATATGTTCAATCTTTAGATGAATTTTGGGGAAAATGTGATTTCATAACAGTTCACGTTCCAAAGACCAAAGAAACAATTAATCTCATAAACAAGACATCCATATCAAAGATGAAAAAAGGAGTAAGACTTGTAAACTGTGCAAGAGGCGGTATTATTAACGAACAGGATTTAAAAGAAGCAATTGAAGCCGGACAGGTTGCCGGTGCCGCAATTGATGTTTACGAGAACGAACCTGATATTACAAAATGTCCATTGATAAATTGTGAAGGAAACATTGTTTTAACCCCTCACCTGGGCGCAAGTACTCAGGAAGCCCAGATAAATGTGGCTGTAGATGTTGCAGAGCAGATTAAAGAAGTTCTTTCAGGGGGGTCAGCTTCCTCTGCTGTTAATATTCCATCACTCAGACCGGATAAGCTGGAACCGGTCAAGGATTATATGCAAATTGCGGAAAATTCCGGAGAACTGGCTATGCAGATGTCCGGAGGAATGGTTAAGACCATTGAAATCACAGCTCAGGGAGATTTGGCAGACTTAGATATTCAACCGCTCGAAGTAGCTGTTTTAAAAGGCGTGCTTTCTTCTATGCTTGAAGGTGTAAATTATGTTAATGCGCCCGTTCTTGCTAAAAAACGCGGTATTGATATAATTTCTTCACGTTCAAAGGTTAAATGCAACTTTGCAGGACTTTTGACTATTAAGTTAACTACAGATAAAGGTGTAAGCAGTGTTGCAGGAGCACTTGTGGCAAAAGATATTCCAAGAATTGTAAAAATTGACGATTATGAAACAAGTATCCGCCCTCAAAAACATATGCTTATTGTCCCTCATATCAATAAGCCGTCTATGATTGCAAAAGTTGCTAAAGTTATAGGCGAAAACAACATAAACATAGGCTCTATGAACGTTGTTCAAAAAAATGACAAACATGAAACAGAATCTATAATGGTTATAAATATTGATTCCGAGGTCGGGGAAAACGTTCTTTCTGAAATTGAAAAAATAGACGGGGTTCACAATCCTAAGTATATTAATCTGAGTGCACAATAATAAAAGGCAGGCAAATGAAATTAGCAGTTTTTGACTTTGATTCTACTTTAATGGACGGAGAAACATTAGAATTTCTTGCGCGTGAAACAGGAATTGAAAAACAAGTAAAAGAAATTACCGACAGTGCTATGCGCGGAGAAATTGACTTTTTTGAAAGTTTACAAAAAAGAGTTTCGCTTCTAAAAGGCTTAAAAGTCGAAACTGTTAATCAAATTTGCGCTAATCTTCCTGTTATGAACGGTGCTGTAGAAACTATCCGGGAATTGAAAAAAATGGGTTACAAAGTTGTATGTTTTTCCGGCGGATTTAAAAATGCTACAGTTCCTTTTAAAGAAAAGCTCGGGCTTGACTGTGAATTTTCCAATACTCTTCATACAAAAGACGGTATTTTAACAGGATTTGCCGGAGGGGAGATGATGTTCAATGACAGCAAAGGGGAGATGCTAAAACGTTTGCAGGAAATTCTTGGTATTACGCCTGAGAATACTCTTGTTACCGGTGACGGGGCAAACGATTTAAGTATGTTTAAATATGCAGAAAAACGCGCGGCTTTTTGTGCGAAGCCGATTTTAAAAAAACATGCCAATATTATAATCGATAAAAAAGATTTAAAACTCTTGTTAAATAATATTTAACGTTTTAAAATAATAACGCGGATAAGAATTTCTGGTTTACACATGCGAAAGATTAAGGCTTTATTATTAATAGCAGTATTAATTTTTAATAGTGCCGCGGTTTCAGCGGTTCAGGATATACCGTTCCAACAAGGTGAGATGCTTACACTGGAAGACTGTGTTGGAATTGCTATAAATAAAAGCCCTCAAATCAGAAAATATGAATATAATCTTGAAGTTGCCAAAAGTAATGTAGGGATTGCAAAATCCGCATATTTCCCGACATTAGGTGCAGGAGTTGGAATTTATCAGGATTACAATTCAAATAAAAATTACGACGGCTCTTCAAACAGAAATCTGCCGTCTGTAGATGTTTATTTAAGCCAGCTTATATGGAATTTCGGCAAAACAAGCGCACTTATCAGGATGGAAAAATTCTATCAGCTTGCCGCAGAATATCAGTTTATGGATAGCATCTGCAATACAATCTTTGATGTTAAAACAAAATATTACAACGTACTGCGTGCTCAGGCAATACGGGATATTCAATACAACAATCTTTTAATATGCGAAAAAAATTACTGGCGCGCAAAAAAATTCTATGAAACGGGCAAAAAGCCAAAGATAGATTTTGTTAATGCTGAAGTTTTTTTAACTGAAGCAAAAATGAAATTAACCGATGCCCAAAATGATTATGATTTAGCACTGGCTGATCTGGGTAATTCTTTATATATAGCTTACGCACCTGATTTTAAGATAAAAAAGATTAAAACTTTCAACTTTTATGATATATATACCCCTAAAGTTCTCTATGACAAATCCGGTTATACAAAAGAAAATAAAATTCCTGAAACTCTTCAGGATAAAAATATCAAAAATATTGCATACAGAACAAAAATTGAAAAAAATACAATTTCAGAAATTGTAACCTCTGAATTGCTTGAACTTCCGTTTTCAATGAATCAGTCATTTAATCTTGCATACAAAAACAGTCCGGATTTGTGGGTGCTGGATGCTACACTGGATGCAATGAAACAATCAGTTCTGTATATAAAAAGAGAATATTATCCGGATATTACAGGTAGTGTCGGCTACGGTTATAACAATACAAGAACACTTTCAAACAATAACCTGAACATGGCTGTGAATATGACAACCGCGATTAACTTTAAACAGCTTAAACATGAGATTGATAAAGCTAATGCACAGGTAAACCTTGCAAGTAACGACATTGATTTATTCAAACAGGATTTATATTTTCAGGTAAAAAAATGCTATTACAATGTTAACAAAGGCGAACAGCAGGTTGTAAACGTTCAGGAAAAAGTTGAAGAAGCCCTTGAAAACTATGAGCTTGCTGACGAAAGATATGACAAAATGCAAAACAATTACGTTGCCTTACAGCAGGCCCGGAACAATTATAATGATGCAAAAATTTTATATGTGAATACCCTGTATGATTATAATATTGCACTTGCAAACCTTGAAATTGCAATGCACTACCACCTGGATGATCTGCACCACAAAGCCCAGCATGCTTTAAAATATCACTATCAGGAAATCTTTAACAAGCTTGAATCTGTTCTGCATTGTGAATATATTGATAAAGAAGAACAACCTGACCGCAAAAAGAAATAAGATTAAGAAATCTTTTTTACAATTTTGCAGGGATTACCTGCTGCCAGAACATTTGGAGGGATGTCTTTATTCACAAGACTTCCTGCGGCAATAACACTGTTATCGCCGATTGAAACCCCGGCAAGTACAGTAACATTTCCGCAAATCCAGACATTATCCCCTACTTTTATAGGCATTGAGCAATCAAGACCTTTATTACGCGTTGCCGCATCAAGAGGATGCTTTGGAGTATAAAAAGAACAGTTTGGTCCTATTAATACGTTGTCACCAAAAATAACCTCTCCGGCATCAAGTATAAGAAGATTATGATTTGAATAAAAGTTAGCACCTATTTTAATATTAGACCCGTAATCACACATAAACGGCTGTTCTATCAAAAATAATCCGCCTGTTTTACCGATAATTTTCTTTATTAATTGCTGCCTTGCGGACAGCATATCCGGTGCAAGCTGATTGTATTTATGGCAGAGTGTTTTACACTTAACCCGTTCAAAAAACATCGGCATTTCACTTGAGGAATTTATGAATAAATCTTTATCTTTATAATTTTCATTCCACATACCAGCAGGATATACCGGAAATAAAAATACATCTTCGACTATGTAGGTAAAAATATATAATAATTTTTTATTAAAGTATTACTATTACAAAGATTGAATTTTCTTAGGCTCTTTTGGCACTTTTTCTTTCGGATGTCTAAGCTTCAAAAGCGCATCATAATCAGGTGTAAGGACTATATCAAAGTGAAATCTTCCTGCATGCTGAACAGCTTCATGAGAATTTCTAATCATAGGGAAGCCCCAATACAACCTAGCAGTTAAATCCTTCGGCAGCGTAACCCTTAACCCTAAACCTATACTTAAAAGTACATCATTAGCATCATATCCCGGAGCACCCGGACCGTCGCCTTTAAACGGGAATACCATCGCATGGTCAACAAACGCAACACCTTTGACATATCTGCCCAAGAAAGGAATTTCTTTTTTCTTGTCTTTTGATTTTACAGAAGCCGGCGCAATCGGGAACAAAAGTTCACCGCTTAATAAGTATCCGCTTCTTCCGATAAGAAGACCTTCTGAATAACCTCTTACTGAAGACAAACCGCCTGCCTGGAACTGATCGATATAAGGAACAACGTCTTTCGGAATAGCCTGATAAGCACCTCTGAATTGTCCAACAACACCATGCCCGAAATCATGTAATCTTATAAGCCCGCCTTCGAGTTTTACGTAATTTGAATTATCTCTGAAAATAGGCATTGCATATGATACGTACTGATTAGCATACCATATACCGCGCTTTGTATCGTAACGAAGATTTAACCCGGTTCTGGCACTGGTAATTTTGTCTGTATATAAGTCAAATCCGTCAAACGAGGTTGTTGCCTGTTTGTAATCAACGGAACTAAAGCTTGATAATTCCATATACGGTTTTCTTATTAACGGCTGGTTAAAATATAATGAATAAACATATGAACGGCTTCGGATGTTAAACATTTTATAATCACCCTGGGCAATATGAGCGTAGCTGGAGGAGAATGAAAACCCGACTCTTCCGTCTTTTTTGTTAACAGGAATATTATAATCTGCAAACGGTGTATTTGAGTGGCTGCTTACATAAGCTCCCAAAGTAAGTTTATCGCGGTATCCGAACAAACTATCATGAGTTAACGCAACACCTCCGCGCAGTTGTCCGATTGTAGAACGCCCTGCGTTATCAAATATAAAACTTGTATGGAACGGGAGTTTCTCTCTTGCAGCAAGTTCTATATCTGTTGTCCCCATCCGTTTTTCACCAGGTTTTAAGTTTGCACTTAATTCCACACCAGGAGTATATTTATTAAAATTTAAGACATCCTGTTCAAGTTCAACTATATCAAAAAGCTTGTAAGGCTTTGCTGACATTCGTTTTTTAATATAAGACTCTTTAGTCCAGCGGTTATTTACAACCGAAACCTCGCCGACTTTACCTTCATACAAATCAATATATAAAGACCCGTCAACTATATCCTGTTCAGGAACAAAAGCCCTTGCAGTTACAAAACCTTTCTCGAGGTAAAGTGTATTAATACGGTTAATGATTTCCTTAACTTTATCAAATGTAAGATTTTCACCCTGATAATCGCTAATAATATCTTCTATCTCTTTTGCAGTTAATACTTCGCTGGGTGCAACTCTTATTTTATCAATATAAACCCCTTTAGTTGCATATTCTTCGGCTCTTGCCTTTATTACATCTTTTTTTTCTTTCTTAGGTTTTATCTTTTCAGGATTTTCTTTTTGTTCCTTCTGCCGTTTCTTTAAATCTTTCCAGTCCTTCTCCTGCTCCTCGCGTCTTTGTAAATCCTTTATTCTGTCCATATCATGAACATTAAGATTCTGTGCGCTGCCGGCGGCATCCATCACTCCTGCCGGAATTTCTCCGATAGCAAATGTTGCATTATGAATGCAGGAACAGCATATTGTTAATAATAAAATCTTCTTCAAATCCATGACTTAATAATTCACCTTTTTTTCAGGTTACATCAAGATATAAAAATTATACACACATTGTAACATTATATTAAAATTTTGAAACATTACTTTAGCATTTGTAGAAAATTTTTCATATTTTGTATCATCATGAAAAAAACTATCCAAATTTAAAAACTTGATTATTATTAAGGGAAAAAAGGAATAAATATGAAGAAGGTTAAATCGTTGAAAAGATTTGCTTTAAAAGCATTTTCGTTATTTTTGTGTTTGAGCTTTATCTTACAGCAGTCGCTGCTTGTACCTGTGCTGGCAAGTGAGATAAATGTTGCTCCGGGCAGTGATATTGGAGCAGGTATAACTCAAAATGACAATATATATAATATTACTCCGGGACAAATTCATGGTAATACAGGATTTGCGCATTTCGGAGATTTTAACCTTTCAGAAGGCGATATTGCAAACTTAATATTCCAAATGGGTTATGACAAGTTCGTCAACCTTGTAAATAACGGGGTAAATATCAACGGTATCCTTAATACAATGAAAGACAACAACTTCTTCAACGGTCATGCCATATTTGTTTCTCCAGGCGGAATTGTAATAGGTGCGTCCGGGGTTTTGAATGTCGGGGCTCTATCTTTAATCACACCATCACAAAATTCCTATGACAAATTTGTGGGTAATGTGCAGAATTTTAATAACAGCCAGGATATAGTTAATGAAAATCTGATAGCATTAAAAAGCGACACAAATACAGATAAGGCTATTACCATCAACGGTAAAATTATCTCACGCGGAGATGTTGAAATATATGGAAAAAATATCACAGTTGCAAAAGATAACAGTAAAAATAATACAGCCGGAATTGTAGCCGGAGTTCAGGGGCAGGATAACCTTGTCTTAACCGGCTCAAAAGAGCAGTCAGAAGCCGTTTTGAAACAGGCAGAAGATTTGTTTAACAAACTTGTTTCAAATGATATAAATTCAGGCAGCGGCTATGCCCTGAAAGATGGTAAGGTTACAATTGTTGCATCTGCCTCCAATACTAACAGCGTAAGTATTACAGGCGACAAAGCAGGCAAGACCGATGCGGTTAATGCCAGTATAAAAGTTGATAATGCTAAAATTGGAGGTTCTGAGATTGAAATGATAGCAGAAGCCTCCGATAAACTTGAAGCTCCTATTGGCAAAGTAAGCTCAGCAACTCTTGATGCTGTTCAGAATTGGGATGAATATTTCAATATGTCAGAAGACGGTGCTTATGAAGACTTTACCGGGGCAAGAGCACATGCAACTATAGATATAATTAATTCTGAATTAAATTCAACAGGTGATATTACGCTTGGAACAAATGCCATAGCTGATACTGAAATTAATTCAAATTACATTTCAGGCGGTAAAGCGCTTATCTATGCTCTCGGCAATGAAACCCAGTCCAAAATCAATATAACAGGTTCAAATATTAATGCCGGAGGAAATGTAACAACGGCAGCTGTATCGCAGAATATTTCAAACATTAAGATTTCTAACAAAATTTTATCTAAATTAAAAGGTGAAGGAGCTAATGCTTATGAATTAATGGCATTAAACCATACCTCAAAATCTGACACACAGGTAATTATTGATAAAAATTCTACAATTAATGCAAATAATTTAGATGCCGGTGCAGTTAATAATACCCAAAATAATATAAATATAGAAAATTCAATAAAATATCAGGATGAAGGGCAAAAAGCAGGCTCAACAGCTGGGATTTCAGTATTAATCAAAAATGACAGAGTTAATACAGAAGCATCAATTAACGGTAAAGTTAATGCAAAAGGCGATGTTAATGTAAGTGCACAAAACCTTCATGTTTCAGATACAAAACTTTCAACATCAGGAAGCAAATATGATGCTTCAAAAGACAAAGATGCCCAGCAAAGTGAAGGCACAACTGATGCCCAGTCAAATGGATTTATCTCAAAAATTCAGGGGATAATGAATTCCCTGACTAACAGCAGTGAAAATAAAGATAATCCGACCTCCGGTTCAGGTTCGTCTACTCCGGCTGTAGAAATGTCAGGTGTTGTTAACCTTAACAACAGTATTATCAACACAAAGGCAGAAATCGGAAATGACGCCAATCTTGAAGCAGGGGGGGGGGTCACAATAAACGCAAACGCTGTAGATTATACGAAAAACAATGCGACTTCAGAGGCAACCGACGGCGCAAAATTTGCTCCGGGCGTTGCTGTGGTTGTAAATTCGCAAACCAATAATACAAATGCAATTATCGGTCAAAATGCGAAAGTTACAGCAAATAAAGATGTTAAACTAAATGCAACAACTGAACTTCCACTAGATTTAGCAAGTGTTAAACTTAATATTAAAATCGGTGATAAAGAAATAATTAATGACGGCTTTGCGCTTGCTCCGGGAGCTGACGGCAGCTGGGATTTCAGCAGACTTGACGGTTCCGAAGGTGATGAAGACAGCTATTCCGGCATAGATTTATCTGATGCTGAATTTGAACTTGAAAGCAGCGATAAATCTGTAGATTATGATTTATTATTTAACAATCATGCCTCATCATCTGCTGCCGGAGAAAGTGTTGGTGCATCTGGCGCTGTAGTCTATAATTCAATAACAAACAACACAACAGCACAGATTGCTGATGGAGCAGTTGTTACTTCAAATAATGGAAACGTTATCCTTAACGCAGTTAATTCTGTTGTAAACTACAACGGCGCTGGTGATTTAACTAAGCTGTTTGGAGGAAGCGCATCAGGCGGCAAAGTTGGACTTGGCGGTTCTGTTCTCGTAAACGAATTTAGCAACAATGCCTCTGCAATTATAGGTAATAATGCAACTGTAAATGCTGTTAACGGAGAGGTCGGCTTGTATTCTGCAAACGAAGCATCTTATCTTTCTGCCATTGCAACCGGAACAAAATCAGACAAGTTTGCGCTTGCCGGTTCGGTTCTTGTTCAGAATATTAGCGGGAATACTACTTCTCAGATAGGCAGCTCCAGTGTTAATGCTAAAACAGTTAATGTTAAGGCTGGCGAAGGAAAGATTTCGACAGTTAAAGACAAATCAGGCTTGAATGATAAAAATTCAATTTCAATGAATGACGAACGTAATGCCTCAGATAAAACGTCCGTTATAAATATAGGAGGTTCCTTTTCAAAACAAAGTGAAACCACCGAAGAAGGCTCAGGTTCCCAAAGTTCATCAGGCGGAGCAGTAGGTGCAACCGTTATTGTAAATAATATCAATAAAAATATAAATGCAAAGGTTCTTGACGGAGCAGTTATAAATGCTTCAGAAAATGCTTCTATCACTGCCGGCACTAAGTCTGAAACTATGAATATTGGTTTTGCAGGCGCATTCGCCGGAGGGGTAACTGTAGATAAATCTAAACAGACAGAAGAAAATCAGTCTACAAACAGCTTTGGCGGCTGGCAGGATAAAATTTCTTCTATAATTAATAAAATTAAAGGAAAAACTTCTGATACAGATAAGACAGTTGCAGATGCTTCTGGAAGTTCTGTAACAGAACACTTGGAAGATGAAAATGTTCAGGGGTCATTAAACAGTACAAACGATCAGAATCAGACTGATAATACAGAAGGGGTTACTAACACAACCTCCCAAGGTCAGAACCTGGCTGATTCAGACAGCCTTTCTAGTACTGCGAACGGCTCAACTGCATCAAATAATTTCTCAGCAGCCGCAGCAGGTGTTGTAACGGTTGAATCAAATGATTCTACAGTTGAAGCTTCTACCGGTAACGCGACAATTAATGTCGGGAAAAATCTTGAGGTTAAAGCTTCCCAAAATAATCAGACCCTCAATATTGCAACCGGTGTAACAAAAGCAGGCAATGTCGGTGCAGGTGCAGCTATTAATGTATCTTCACGCGGAGGCTCTACTCATGCACTTATGAACGGCACAACCGTAAACTTCACTTCTGACGGTGAAAAAAATCTGGTAGTTTCAGCAGATGAAGATAATAACAATATTGATGTTGCACTCGGAGTAGGTGCAGCTTCCAACGACCAGAGCGGTACAAAAGCTGCTATTGGAGGCTCTTTCAACACTACAGTTGTCGATAATGATGTTAAAGCTTCTGTTTCAAATACAACAATAAAAAATGCAGACGGCAAAACAGGCAATGCGGCAGTTAATGTTTCTGCAAACAATTATTCAAAAGGCTATAAAGGTGCAGGCGGAGTATCTTACACAAAAGGTTCTAATACCAATATAGGCGCAGGTATGGCAGGGAACATCAATATCCTTGATAAGAATACAAGTGCTGAAATTTCAGGAAGCACTATATCAAATGCTTCTGATGTTAATGTTAAAGCAAATAACAGAGGCGGAAAAACAGATGATATAATTTCCTTTGGTGCCGGCGGCTCTGTTATCTCCGGGGGTTCATCATCTTATACATTTGATGGTGCTATAGGTGTTGATGTTATTGGAAACACAATCACTGCATCAATTAAGAATTCCTCAATTGATGCTTCAGGAGCTGTTAATGCCGGAGCATATTCAGAAATAAGAAATTCAAACATTGCAGGAGCAGCACAATTCTCTACATCTTCAAAAGGTGTAGGCGTAGGGCTTGGCACAGTTGTCAATGTTATTAATAACAGCGTAAAAGCGGAAATTGCTGATAGTACAATAGTAAATTCAGCATCAGTTTCAGTCACTGCAGACCAAATAGAAGTTTTAAAATTCTTAGCTGTAAATATGGGGCTTACAACAAGCGGAGCAAGCTCTGCTATGGCTAATGCTATTGTAAACGTTATGAACAGTGATATTTATTCATACATTACAGGCGGTTCAATTAATTCAGGCGGAACTGTAACAAATATTGCAAACTACAAAAATGATGTTCAGGGAATAACAGCGGTTGCAGGACTTGCTCTTGGAAATGGCAACACTTTGGGCGGAAACATAATTAGTAATATTTACACAAATGATACACAATCAAAAATTAATTCTACGGTAACAGCCGGCGGAAAAGTTAGTGCAAAAGCACAATCTTATGAAAATATTAATTTAATACCTGTTGCTGCAGCTATTTCAACAGGAAAATTTGCTTCAGCAGCCAACATTGGAGCAAATGTAATCGTTAACAATACACTGGCAGAAGTCAGCGGAAATATTACATCAAACGGACTTGATGTGATAGCATATGATAATACTGATATGGTAACAAGAGGCGGAACTCTTGCTGGAAGCGGTAAAGCTGCGGTTGGCGGATCTATAAATGTAGATGTCCTAAATAAAACAGTAAGTGCTAAAATATCCGATAATACTATTGTAAATTCCGAAAATGGAAAGGTTACTGTCAGTGCAACTGCACAGAACGCTTCCGGCGGTAAAAAAGATGAAAATGGTAAATATATTGAAACTGATATAGCTGATATTGCAAAAATATTAGAAGGCAGTGATTACAGTTCACTGGAAGACTGGCAGATGAGCTACGACCTTGCAGGCGGAGGTTCTGCAGGTGTAAGCGGATCTATAATTACAAAAGTTGTAAATAATAATATTACAGCCTCTATAGGCAATAATGCCGAAATAACAGCAAATGCAGTTGATGTAACAGCAGAAGATTATGTTCTTATTAATGCTATAGTAGGTAATCTGACAGCAGGCGGCAAAGCTGCGGTTGGGGGCTCTGCTTTTGTAAATGTAGTTACAGGCACAACAACAGCTTCAATAGGTGACAATGCCGTCATTAAATCATCAGGAGATGTAAATGTAAAAGCTGAAAATAAAGAAGTTCTTAGAACTATTATGGTAATAGGCAGCGGAGCAGGTAATGTTGCCGTAAATGGTTCTGCTAATGTTAATACTGTTGTTAACACAACTTCAGCATCTATTGGTGACAATGTAAAAATCAGCGGTCTGGATGAAAATTCAAAAGCTGGAAAAGTAACAGTTAAAGCATCAGAAACAGTAGATGCACAATCAGATAATCTTGCAGCTTCAGGAGCAGGTACAGCTTCTGTCGGCGGAGTTGCATTTGTAAACACATTTAAGAATAAAGTTAGTGCAACAGTCGGAAAAGAAAATTCAGCAAATAAAACAAATATAAAAGCAAGCAGTCTTGAGGTTAATGCTCGTTCAGAAGAGTCTGTAGGAGCAATTACCGCACTGGTTTCAGGAGCAGGTACAGCAGGAGTTTCCGGCCTTGGAATTGTTAATGTAATCAATTCGCAGGTAACTGCATATGTAGATAGTGCAGTACTTGATATTACAGGAGATGTGGATGTTAACGCCTCACAGGATTACAATAAAACAAAATACGGGGACAAAGCAGGACTTTATGAAACATTATTAGGTCTGGATCCGGGAGCTTCTGACTCAATTGATATTTCAGGTTATACACCTATAATATCAGCAATAAATGTCACAGGAAGCGGTACTGCTTCAGTAAGCGGTTCTGCTGTTGTAAATACAATAATTAATGATGTAAATGCAGGTATAAGAAATTCTGAAATAGAAAATTCTAGTAATGTAAATATTCTAGCATCATCAGACACTGTAACTTATGATGCAGTAGGAAATGCTGCGGTATCAGGAACAGCTTCCGTATCAGGAACAACCGTTGTTAACGTTGTAAGAGGTGATACTAATGCAGTTCTTGATGGAACTACAGTTAAAAAAGGTTCTGTTTCAGTAAAAGCAAATGATACAAACACATTAAACAGCATTCTGGGCGGAATTACTGCATCAGGAGTTGCAGCAGTTTCAGGTTATGTAAATGAAAATAACGTAGTTAATACAACCAGTGCAAAAATTACAAACTCAACTATAGGCAGTGAAGATCAAAGAGCTGATGCTGTTGAAGTTAAAGCTTCCAGCACAAACAATATTGCTGCAATGAGTGCATCTGTAGGGGTTGCAGGTTCCGGCGCTAATGTTCAGGGACTTGGTGTATTAAATCAGAACACAGCATTAACAGAGGCTAAAATTGAAAATTCAAGCATTACAGCATCTTCTCTGGATGTTGAAGCAAAAAATACATTTAATGTTTTTGATTTAATTGCAGCCGCCGGAGTTGCGGGTCAAGGTGCACAGATTGGCGGAAACGTAATATCAAATATTGTAAATAATGACTTAACAGCAGCCATTACAGGCTCTAAGGATAACATTATTGATATATCAGGTACATCTAATGTCAATGCAGAATCAAACATAACTATGGGTAATGCTCTGGCTTCTGCCGGCATATCAGGTGTTGGTGCAGCTATAGGTCTGGCAGTTATCGCAAATGTTATGGATAATGATATACTTTCTTACATTGACGGGGTAACAATAAACGGCGGCAGCTGGAAAGTAAGTGCAAAACAAACCGATACTATGAAAGGCGGACTTGTAGGAGCAAACTTTGGCGGACTGGCTGTTGGAGTAAATGCCAACGGAGTTACAAATGTAATTCAGGACAGAACAAAGGCATATATTTCTAATGCTATTATTAATGATGTAACTTCATTGGATGTTAATGCAAAATCAGATCAGACACTTGACTTTAATGCTCTGTCTGTTGCTATTTCAGGACTTGCAGGGGTAAATGTGTCTGCACTTGTAAATACTGTAAAAAATGAACTCTATGCAGGAATTACAGATTCAATTGTATCAAGTAACGGGGCAGTTAATGTAACAACAACTCAGGACACAACTGTTAAGGCAGTATATGCAAATGTTTCCGGCGGAGCTTTCGCAGCCGGGACAGGCTCTATTGTAAATGTATTAACCAACAAAAATACAGCAGAAATTAAAAATACAGAAATTACAAAAAGTTCATCAATAAAAGTTGATGCTCAAAATAAAACAAATGTAACTTCTGATAATTATACAGCAGCTGCCGGCGGATTTGCCGGAGGGCTTTCAGTTAACGTAAATGAAATTGAGAATGAAGTAAAAGCTCAAATAAATAACAGCGGGAAAACTATTTCAACAAGCGGAGCATTAAAAGTTAATGCTTCTGAAGATTTTGATTTAACCGCAAAAGCTGGTGTTGCAGCAGGCGGCGGAGTTTCTGCGGCTGGTTCATCAAATGTTAATATTATAAATAACGCAGTATTAGCAGAAATAAATTCTGATAGTGCTGTAAATGTAGGTTCATTAGATGTAGATGCCAGCTCAGATTTAAACATTAATGTATTAACTGCGTCTGCATCTGCCGGAGTTGCTGGTATGGCAGGTTCTGTATCGGTTACATCAATCGGCTCAAAATTTGAGGACAGCGATACAAATGATTATCTTGTTATAGATGGTACAAATTCAATAACAGAAACCCAGAACACAGCAAATTCAACTGTTCAGGGTAATGATTCCGTTCTTAACAACCTTGAGATTGTAGGTAAAGACGGCAACAAAGTAAATGCAAATTATAATTCCGGCTCGGTTGAAATTGCCGGCACTTCATCAAAAGGCGGCACAACAGCTTCTGTAAATGCTAATATAACATCAAACGGTTCAGTTGATGTAAACGCATCAAATTCACTGGAATTTAATAAAACAAATGCAGGAGCAGCAATAGGCGCCGGTGCACTTGCAGCTAATGTACTTGTAACAGATATGAACTACAATACAAGTGCAACCATTGGCGGAACAGTAAATGCCGGAACTAATAAAGTATCCGTAAACGCTCAAAACTCCATCAATGCTTCTACTAATGCAGACCAGGCAACTTTAGGCGGAGTAACTCTGGGAGGAAACGTTGCATACTTTAAGAATAATGCAAAAACAACAGCGAAAATTGACGGAGCATCCGTTAAAGCTGGAAATATTGATGTAATTGCTGCATCCAAAGATGATATTTCAACCAAAGCATTCGGTGCAGGCATCTCAGGTGCCAGCGTTAATGCAGTAGTATCAAGCAGTAAAACATCTAATAAAACTGAAGCCTTAGTTTCAGGCAACGTAGATATTGATGCTGATAATATGAATGTAAAAGCAGAAAATTCAAGTAATTTGGCATCTGAAATGCAGGCTTACCAGGCAAGCGGAATTTCAGTAGGTGTTCTTATAAATTCAGCAGTATCAAATGCTATAACAAATGCAATAATTAATGCCTCAGGCGACATAGCATTAAATAATAATTTAAACGTAATAGCAGCAACAAATGGCATTAACACAACATCAACAATGTATCTTGGCTCATTAACAGCTATAGGTATCGGTGTTAACGAACAAAAATCAGAAACTTCTGCCAGCTTTGAAGCGTCTATAAATGGTTCAGATTTGACAATTTCCAAAGCCGGTGACATACAGGTTCTGTCCGGAGTTAACGCGGATAACAACACTTTAGCCGGAGCGGTAACAGCAACCGTTTTTTCTAAAGCAGCCCAAGCCGGATTTGTCACTGTATCTGATACAACACAAACTGCTACAGTAAATGCAAATTCAACAGTAAATGTTAATGCTAAAAATATTAAAGCAAATAATCTAAAACTTGCGTCTAATTTAAATAAAACCGCAACAACCGGTTCTACAAGCAGTACAATAGGTGCGGTGAATGTTAGTACGCTTAATTTGAATTCAAATGTAGGCGGCAAATCATCAATCAATCTCGCAGGAAACAGCGAAATTGCAAATGCAATTGATATTGATATGAATGACACATCTACAGCCCATAATGAAATTGTAGATGCAAAATTGTCAATAGCAGAAGCATCTGAAAATGAATCTAACGCAAAAATTAATTCAAATACAGAAGTAAATATCAGCGGAAATATTTCTGCCGGCAGTGTTGATGTGGATTCAACAGCATCCCGCAACGCTTATTCGACAATGAATACAAAAAGCGGCGGACTTGTTACACTGGGTAAATATGACATACTAACAGAAACCAAAGGTTCATCTTTAGTTAATATAACAGCTAACACTGAAGTAAAAAATAATTTTGATGTACTATCTACTGCCATAAACCAGACTGAAACTTACTTAAGTGAAAAATCAGCAGCTCTTGCCGCTATTGCAAAAGGTAAGGCAGAAAACAATATAGATACCTCAAATAAAATATATTTGAATAATGCAAATATAACTTCAGATAATGGCACCGTAAGCCTAAATGTTGACAGCAGCAATAAAATTGCAATGGAAAAAACTTCAAAATCAGCCGGCTTCACAACTATTAACGGAGGAACACTAGAAAACAACATAAAATATAATACAAATGACCAAGCTATTGAAATTAATAATTCTTCAGTTAATGCAAATAACATAAATATAAAATCAGATGTAGATTTCGGATCTTTAGGACTTATACGTTATGACGACGGAGCATCAGGATTTTCAACTGACGCCGGTGCAACTATAAGTAATGAAGTAACCCAAAATAATAAAATAAAAATTAATAATTCTAAATTAGAAGCTAAAAACCAGCTTGATATTAAGCAAAATACAAACAGTGAATTTCATCAGTTTGTACAAACAGACCACTCTGGTTTTGTAAACAAAAACAGAGCGACTTCATATCTCACTGTGAATAACAATAATTCACTCGATATACTTGGAACAGACAGCTTATTATCAGGTAATTTCGTAAATATATCACAGGATTCCTCCAACAATTTGAGCTCTGAAACTGATACAGAAGCCCATCACTTTGGCGGAAGAGATCCTATTTCAAAATCTTATCTGGATGTAACTATTAATAATGCTATTAATCTGGAAGGACAGATTAAAGGCGGAGAGGCTGTTCAGATTGATTTTATGAAAAACTCAAACAATATACTTGTGCAAAAAGCAGACTTATACATTGAAGCCTCTGTTGCAACAGGGGATGCGGACGGACATCTGAATTACACGACAAATAATTCGCTTAACATAAAATCCGGAGCAAAAGTATCTTCAGGAAAAGATGTAATAGTTAATTATTCTAACGGAAACAATAACCTGACATCACAAATTAACTCTAAAAAAGTCAGCCGCTTATTATTTGGTATACCTATAACAAAAACAAGCAGCAGTTCTAATATTAACCAGTCAATACATAACTCTCTGGTATTAGACGGAGAAGTAACTGCCGGCGAAAATTATAACAAATATATGCTTATTGATGAAAACGGAAACATTGATGAGGCAAAACTTGAAGGCTTTATAAAAGATAAAGACTATCATATTGTTGAAGGCGGAACCATTGATGGTGCAGAATTAACAGAAGATGCAAAATCTGAAATCCAAAATCAGATTGATTATATTAAAAACCAGAAAGAAGAATTAGAAAAGGCTGAAGCGTCAAATGAAGAACAGCTTGCATTATATGAAAAACAGCTTGAACAACTTCAGGGAATCTTAGATGATATAAACGCTTCAGATACAATATCTTCTGCAGAAGTTGCACAGCAGTCTAAAAACAATATACAAAATGCTGTTGTAGGTGAGGATGACAACCAAATTTCACAAGAAAAATTTGATGAAATATACGGCAAATTATCTGACAGCGACCTCTCGGATGAAGAAATACAAAATTATTTACAAAATGAATCCGGTTTAACAGAGGAACAGCTCACAACATTAAATAATGCAATTGATGCTGAAAATGCCAAAATAACTACAACTACTATCGGTAATGTTGAAACATCTGTTTATGACGGACAACTGGTATTTGATTCAGAAGAACAAGCGTTTGTTGATCAGATTAAGTCAACAATCGACAGCATAGACAGTTCATATCAGGATCTTAAAACTATAAATGAAGGTATTTCTAAAAATGTTTCTGATTTAGGAGATACAATATCTTCATTGCAGGATCAATATGAATATCTTTCACAAAATCCGCTGCCAAGCGTAACAACAGACAAATCTGCAATACAATTTGAAGAAATCGCAGCACACCCGTCAAAAATTGAACTAAACGGTATTCTTAGAGAAAACATTACAGGAAGCGGACAATTCAAGATTTTTGGTTCAAGTGTCTTTATTGAAAATTATTCTGATTATGATTTAATCTTCAATAATATTACACTTAATTACGGCAATACCGGTCTTATTATAAATGGTCAAAATTATGATAGCCTTGCCAATACAGGGGAAAAGGTTAATGATAATGTAAGCCTTGTAAAAGAATACGGTAACAGCAAAGTAAAAGATTCAATTACAATTAACAATTACTATGATTCTACAAATCCACTGCTTTCAAATGCAATTAATTCAAATATTATATTTAACGGAATAATCACTAACGGCACCGGGGCATTAAATGTCTTAAATGAAAGCGGCGACATCACATTTAAAAACTTAATAAATACCCAGTCAAAGGATATTGTTGCATCTCAGGGTAATATAATTTATGATGCTGAAGCTACAGAATTAAATCTGAAAAATGGTGACAGAATGCTTGCCGGCAAAGATATAACAGTGAATGCGAAAAAAATTATTAATAACGGTAAAGTACAGGCTGGATACGGCGATAGAAATATTACAATAACAGATGAAATGCTTACACATTTCGTCAAAGATTCTGCCGGAAATGACACAGAGGTAATCGACCTTCAGGGTACAGACGTTTCAGATTATCTGGGCGAAAACAATAATATCAAAATACTTTATACTGATATAAATGGTGACGGTAAAAAAGAAATCGTAGTATTCAATACTTCAACAGAAGGCGGAAACGTAACATTTAACGGTGCTGTTTCCGGTGAAGGCGAAGTAAAATATACAAACGGCTATAGTACCATAACTATTACAAATGAAACTGATGAAACTCTTGTTGTAAATAATGTATCTAATAACAGAATGGATGGACAATATACTATTAATGGTACAGTCCAGCAGGAAAGCGACAAGGTTATTAACCAGGGCAGCAATTTTGCCAATACAACAATTGTTTCCAACGGTACAGTTGATGTAAAAGGTCTTATTGAAAACTCAAAAGGCTGGAAAGAAGGCGATGAACTCGGACAGTTAAATATCACTTCACAAAACGGAGTAAATATACTTAACAGAAGAGATGAAAAAGGCTCACAAGTTGCCACAATTGATGCTGTAGGAAATACAAATATTAAAACAGAAAACAAAAAAGGTATAGTTGTGGAAGGTTTGATAAAAACCGAAGGAACAGCAAACCTTACAAATGATGCAGAAGACGGTATTACTATAGCAGACACCGGTGTTGTATCACATAAAAACGGAGAACTCAACATAACCAACAATAAAGGAGATCTAACAATCTCTGAAAAAGGACAGGTTATTGCTGAAGAAACAGGTAACATAAATGTGAAAAACACTGAAAATGCCGGCAAATTTACTATTGCAGGATTGATAAAACATTTCGGCAAAGGAAATGTAAATATAACAGCCCAAAGCAATTCCGGACTGGATATTGTTTCAACCGGAAAAGTTGCAGCGGGTGACGGCAATATTAATATTACAAATGAAAAAGATGCAATGAGAATTGCCGGTACAGTTGAAAATGAAAAAGGCACAAATGAGATTACTAACAACGGTGAAGGCGGTGCTATTATTTCCGGTACAGTAACCAATAATAACGGTGCAAATAACATTACAAATAACGGTCAGGGCGGTTTAACAGTAACTGAAACCGGACTGGTAAATAATAATAACGGAACAACAACTGTTACAAATAATACCGGTAAGTTAAAAGTTGAAGAAGGCGGAAGAATTGTTAATAACAATGGACAAACCTCAATTACTAATAATGGTGATGGAGGAATGGAAATTGCCGGTCTTGTTAACAACAAGAGCGGAGCAACAAAACTCAATAACACTAATGCAGCCTTAACAGTAACAGAAACCGGTAAAGTTCAAAATGACAACGGAGAACTTGAACTTGCTAATACAGGTAAAGATGGTATGAAAATCGAAGGTAAGGTTACAACAACAAATGCCAGCGATATAAAACTTACCAGCAATGGTGCTGATATAATAATTGGTCACGATAACACAAACAATAACGTAGAATCAGGCAAAGACGTAATTGTAAACCAAACAAACGGAGATGTTCTGAATTACGGCGGAGAAAACAGCAAAGACAAAACAATGATTGCTGCAAAATCAAACCTTATCATGAATGTTATTGACGGTAATATCGGCAGAACAGATAACGAAAACCCGGGTTTCAGTGTAAATGCTTCAACAAGAGATTACACAGATACACTGAACATCAATATTGGCGGAACAATAACAGCCAATGCGATTAATAGTGAAGCAAATCCGGATGGAGTAAGATTGATCAACCTAAGAAGCAAAGATTCTGATATGAAGGTTAACCATATCAAAGCTGACGGTAATGTAATACTTACAGCAGCAGACTGGAAACAGCCTGACCAAAATCCTACACCGGATGATGAGGAATACTTCAGAGGTTATTCAATAATTAATGCAGCAACAGACGGCGGGGCTAATATTGAAGGACAAAATATATCAGTTATTTCAAGCAATGAAATCGGTTCAAGCGATAAAGCTCTTACTTATAACCAGAGAACAGATGTAAATCCGGATTCCTGGGTAAGCTTTGAAGCAGAAAACGACATTAAACTTGAAAACGTAAAATCTAATAATCCTACTAATGTATGGCAGTTGATTTCTAAACGAGGTTCAATTGACTTTACACTGGGCTCTTCAGGAAAAATTAATGAAATAACATCAAGCAACCACCTGCATATATTGAGTAAAGCAAAAGATTTAACAATATATAATTTGGGTAAAACATCAAGCTTTGAGGATCCGATGGATGATCTGTTATATCCTCACGATTTAATTTCGCTGGGTGGTAAAGACGGTTTGGGAGTAGTACCTCAAACAGTTGCCATAGAAGTTCTTGATATTGACGGCGGTGCTAATGCAAATTCAACATTAAGAATATATAACGCTTATGTACGCGGGGCAAATAACGGTCAAGGTGCATATGAACAATATCTGGATCAAACATTCCAGTCAGCAGACGTTTCTTTAATGGCTGATAACATATATGCTAATGCTTATGATGCAGCAAGTTCAGATGTTGAAACCGTTCATCATCCTGATGGATTTGACGCGAAGAAAGACACTGTCTATGAGCTTGACGGTGAAACACATTATGCAACAGGCTTCAATACAGTAGGTGAAGGTGCTAAATTATCATTTGACATCTCCGGAGTATCAAAAGACTATGTTGCAGAAGTAAACGGCGGAGATAGCTCAACAAGAACATACTTGGAAACACCTAAATATGAAACAATTGAAATATTTAATAACAAATATCAGATACCTGATGGAACAGCATACAGAGCCAAAGATGTCACCTTATCTGTAAATTCAGGTCCGGGCTCTGCTGATACCGGAAACAACCGCGGTATGAATATTAACAAAATCTATGCAAATGATGCGTACATTGATACCAAAGATCTTAATTTAACTGTAAGAGATGCTATTATCAACAATTACGCGGAATTTAGAAACGGAAACCGCGGCGGAGAAGGTAATTACGGCGGAGATTACGATTACAGGTGGACGACTATTGTTGACAATGACTACAGAAGACTGATTGATTCAACATTACAGTTGTATACACAAAAAACAGGCTCCTTCGGTTTGGATATGGGTAACCTTGTTATACTGAAATCTCAGGCTCCGGCTGTTCATTACAATCCTTATGAAGTAGCTAACTTGTTCAGAAATGAAAACAGCTTCTACAGATTAACCTATAAAGATGACAAAATTCAGTATAATACAACAACGCCTGACTTTAAGGATATAGACAAAGCTACATATAAAGCTACAAAACGTGTATCTATGAGATTCCCGACAAAAGGTCAGGATATACAATCTGACGTTCCAATCTATGATATTTCTAAAACCGGTGCATTAATCGACAATAAGAAAAAGCTTAAAGTCGGTGACAAAGAACATGTAAAACTGGTTTATGAAGATATAATCATAGATGTAGATGTTGAGGTTGTTCGTTTGACTAATGACGGGCTTGCCGGTGTTAAATTCATCAACCTTAGTAAAGCTACTGCAAACAAAATTCTATATTTGAATTTACGCAGAGCAAATTCGATGAAAACTAACTACACAAGCCAGCTGCAATAAATACAAAGAGAACCGCTTTAATAGCGGTTCTTTTTTTAAAATGTAATATCAGCAAGTTCAAACCTTATAACTTTACGCAAATCGTCAAGACTAACTTCAACCTGATAACCTATTTTACCTGCACTGAAAATAATAGTACTAAAATTCAAAGCAGAACTATCTATGGTAGTCGTGAAAAACTTTTTCATTCCAATAGGAGAACAACCTCCATGAATATAGCCGGTTATGGGCAAAAGTTCTTTTGATTTAATCATTTCAACCGATTTTTCGCCAACTGCGTGGGCTGCTTTTTTCAAATCGAGTTCTCTTTCAACAGGTAGCATAAAAACATAATACTTTTTTGATTTTGCAACAGTAACTAAAGTTTTAAATACCTGTAAAGGATTTTGCCTGAGAACTGCTGCAACATCAACACCGCTTACAGCATCAGTATCAGCATAAGTGTAATGTTTATATGAAATCTTATGCTTATCAAGCATTCTCATCACATTAGTTTTATATTCCATAAGAACTCCTTATCTTACCTGCCGTTTAATCCATTCCATAATAACATTTACAAGATACTCCTGCTGTTCAGAAGTGAGCTGCACACCCTTTGGAAACTTATGCCACTTGTTGATGCAGCCGCGGCAGCAGCAGGCTGTTGCATGTTGTGCAGTAAATACAGGATGTCCTTTAGTCGGGGTTTGCTTACCGTCATTTGGAATTTCAGCAGGTGCTATGCGTTTTGCAATAAAATCCCTTGCATGCAGCTTTATTGTTTCAAAGCCCTTTTTATCAAGGTAAAGCCTGTCTTTTTCTTTCAGCTTAAAACGGCTTCTAAATTCAGATTTAGACAGACGTTCAAAAAGTTCATCAAACATTTGCACACACTTTCTTATTCAGCCAATCAAGGCAGACGGTCATAAATTTTTCTTTGTCATCAATAAACAAATCTTCTGCATGTCTGCCGCCTTCAAACAACTGGAACTTTTTATCACAAACAGCATTATCAAATAAGGATTTAGTATGCCACGCAAAAACAGTAGGATCTTTTTCTCCGGCAGCAAAAAGAACAGGGCAGGTAATTTTGCCTGCAAGTTCTAAAGGTTTTAACTTTTTTCGCAAAAATAATTCCGGTCTGATTGAAAGCCATCGTTTTGGTTCAAACTTTTTAAATAAAGTTGGTATCCAGGCATCAGGATGCCACATATGATTTTCAATCTTATAAAAGTCAGCAGGAGCAGAAACTGCAATAACTTTATCAACGTTCTGTTCTACAGCGGAATGGATTATGACAAGACCTCCGCCAAGAGAAAATCCCAAAAGATACACTTTTTTATATTTATCTCTGGCAAACTTAACAACAGCCTTCAAATCCAGAGTTTCTTTACTCATAAAAGTATATAACCCTGAACTTTTACCATGCCCGCGAAAATCCATTACAATAACATCCATATAATTAGAAAATTCTAAGGCCATATTCATAAAGGCTTTGCTGTCTTTTGTCATAAACCAGCCCGGACATATTATCAGAACCTCATCAAAATTATTGGAAAAATGGTTAACAGCAATTTTAATATTATCTTCTGTTTTGATAATAAGTTCTTTCATACACAAGTCACATCCAATCTATAATTGTTTTTTCCTCGCCAAAATCCAAACCCATAGTTTCGACACCTACTTTTGTGATAAGGAACTTTAAACTTACGTTAAAAGCAAGAGGTTCCTGTTCATAACCGGTCTTTTTATACATATCAACCGAGATAGCTTTTCTTTCCATATCATAAACCTGATTGTAATTAAGCCCGTCATAAACGCAGAAGGGAACTTTTATATTGTTATCCTCATCATAATACGGAAGCCCGAAAGTTCTGCAAATAAGCGGTCTGTAATTATATACCGAACATCTGTCATTTATCAGAAACGGGCATTCATAATTAAAGACGGTACCTTTATAATTTTGTTTCTCCTCATTTATTTTCAAAACCTTGGCAACAATTTGCTTTTGCGTCTGCAAGTCAAGTGCAGCATATCCTAACTTAAGGAATGCAAATTCCAATTCAGAACAGGGATACTCTCCCTTACGGCAGCACCTGGAACAGCCTTTCTTACAGAATATATACGGAGTTTGCGATGTAAAATACTGATTTAATTTTTTAGTAATAAGATGTAAATATGTACAGTAATCTTCCAGCTGATTTTCTTTCATTTTTAACCCTTTTCAAAATAATAATAACATATCATAAGCTGATTGAAAAACTTTTTTCATTCGATAAAATAAAAAAGAAAAAGGAGTTTTAATGGAATACATACTTGTGCTTTGTACAATTGACGATTTAACTAAGGCAAAAGAAATATCACGTATTATAGTTGAAGATAAACTTGCTGCGTGTGTTAACATAATACCCAAAATTTCTTCAATATACTTCTGGAATGAGGAAGTTACAGAAGATGAGGAGTATTTAATGCTTATAAAAACAAGAAAGAACCTGTTTGAAGAATTAAAATTTAAAATACTGAAACTGCATCCGTATGATACACCTGAAGTAATCTCTGTTAAAATTGATGAAGGTTCAAAAAATTATCTGGACTGGATTGGTGCTTCAACAAGAGAGGTTTTGTAAACTTTTCAGGGTGTAAAGATTTTTGAACATTTTTTAACATTTAAGACAAATTTTGTTATGTTTATGGTTTATTGTAGTAAAATTATAAAAAAGTTACGCAATAAATAAGGAATTATAAATTGCAAAATACTATTACAGACAGCTTAAAAACTCATCAAAAAGCTCCGTTTCAGCCAAAAAGAAACAGTAATCTTATCTTTCTTCAATCAATTGAAAAAAGACTTAATAAAATTTTTGCAGATGAAATGAATTCATCTGATTCTATATTTAAATTTGTATCAAGCAGTGCCATTCATAAGATGGCATTGTTTTTATCCGGCTATAAAGGAAGAGCCTGCGCAATAGGCATTGCAGGTGAAACTGCCAGCGGTAAGTCGACTATTACACTTGATATTATTAATACAATAGAGGTTTTTGCAGAAGAATACTGTGTTGAAAATGCAATAACAAGAATTAATACTGATGATTACTACTATGACAGATCTGATATGGTTAAAGCAGCCGGCAGTTTTGCAGAATTTGCAAAGCATTATGACCTTGATGTTCCTGAAGCTTTAGAATTAGAATTGATGAAACAACATATCAAATCACTTTTGCAGGGAGAAATTGTTTACCTTCCCAAATATGATATGTCAGGCACTGCGATTAGAAAGGATAATGTTACAAAAGCTGTTCCTTCCAAAATCATTATTTCAGAAGGATTGTTTACGTTAACCGAGAAAGTTGCAGATGCGTTTGATTTTAAAGTATATGTTGATGTTTCGCGGGAAGCGCAGAAAGAAAGGTTCTACAGGAGAGCTGCGGAAAGAAGTCTTGGGTCTTCAGTAGATGAAGTTTACACTAACGCATCAAACAAAGCTAAAACCCATATTCACCCGACAATATCAAGAGCTGATATTATTCTTTCCGGAGAAGCTGACAGGGAAGCTTATAAGAAATTTATTAAAAAAGTCCTTTCTCTTGTGAAAGAATTGCATTTCAATAATATATTGCTGTATTCATAAATCAGCGTAAATCGCAAAACATTTTCTCTTCATTCCAGCTCCAGCCGTATTTAATACAGGTTTGTGCATTTATAATAATTTTGCCGTATTCAGTATTAACCTCAAGATTTTCTGCACAAATACCATTATCAATGCAGGTATCGAGGTCCATATTATATTTCACATCAGGCAGATAATCTATCATAAACATATATATGACAATTATAAAGATAAAAATTACGGTATTGTGTAATTTTAAGTCTAAAAACATATAGAAAAAGGCTGTTAGTGCAGCAAATCCTGAATACAAAATAAAAATTTGCACCTGCAGGCTGCTCTTGGGCATACTAGCTGCAAGTATACCGCCTAATGCAGCAAGAATTATTATAATAAGTAAAAATATTTTTAATAATTTTAATAAAAATTTAAAAAAGGTGTTCATACCAATTATTATAAAATATTTTCACTCAAATTTATTAATAATATTTCCGACATTTTCAACATTTATACCACAACTGCCTTCATTACGGCTCTGTTCAATACCGTAAAAATCAGCCTGTAAGTCTTCTATAGAGTCTTTAATTGCTTCTATAAATGTAAGTTTTTTAGATTTAGTCTTTGTATAAATATCAACTATTTCCTTACCTATGCTTGCAAGATAGGCTACAGCTTCGCCGCTCAGTCCTCTGCGTGAGGCTTCACAGTTAGCTTTTGCGTGATAATATTTATCAAAACCTTTCCAGGCAATCATTTCAGACTTATTACGCTGAAAATCATGAAAGGCTTCTTCCGCTATATTAATTTCGTCGAGTATCTGGTAGCCGATAGATGCAGCCGGCATATTTGCACATATTACAAGAAGCTCATTTACGGTATTTTTTATATCTTCTAAGTCTGGTATAACAGTTTCAACATTACTAGATATATTATCAATTCGTTCATATAATGAATGACAGTTACAAGGTTCATTTGCATCATCCTTAATCATTTCTACGGTGCACTTACAGTTTGGATGAGGTTTTTGCGGAATATCTTCCTTAAGAACGTATTCAGTTCCATCCAGAGCCTTACAGGCATCACAGCAGCCATCTGAGGAATGCCATACATACTTTGCGTTGCTCACAGCACCTTCAAGCAGCACAGGATCTGATGAAAGATTACTGCTGTAATTCAGAATATTATCTGCTGAATTTAAAATTCTTCCCTTTTCAGGATTACTATTTTTGGCTAATCCGGCTTTTCTTAATGTTTCATATCTGTATACAGAATTTTCAACATCCGAAATATTCTTTATTAGTTCTTGGGATATAATGTTCTTGTCACGTGAAATATTGTCATATTTATCTATAAGATATTCTTTCAGTTTTGAAAGTTTTTGAACTGCCTGATTTGACAGATTACCGTTAACAGCCTTTAACTTCAAAAGTTTTGCGGCTTTTTCTGCTTCTTTAAAAATATCGATTTGTGACATCAAAACTCCTTTTTATATTTATATCTAAACATTCACAGTTTAAACTATGACAAAAAGCGCTGCAAGACAGCGTTTTCATCTAAACATTCTCAACGGTTATAAAATAACTAATCAATTTTCCAATAGGAATTTATATATAAAAATTTTATCATTTATTGACAAGAGGGTTTAAAATGGAACAAAAAGAAATTTATATAAAAATAACAAAAGACGGACCATATTTGGTTTACGGACTAAAAAAAATTTCAGAAAAAATTATATTAACAGATAAAAACGGAGTGTGCTGCGGTTATACAGACGGAAAAGTTTTTGAAAGTGCTTCCGAGCCTGCTGCACTTTGCAGATGCGGACAGTCCAAAAATGCACCGTTTTGTGACGGCACTCACGCAGATATTAATTTTAATGGAACTGAAACCGCAACATTTGAGCCAGCATCTAATACATCAATGACATTTGGCGGAGCAGATTTTATATTGTCAGATAACACAGAATTGTGCGCGTTTGCAAGGTTTTGCGATGCTAAAGGAACCATATGGAATTTAATACGCTCCGGGGAAAAAGAAGACGATGAAATGGCAATAAAAGAAGCTGAACTATGCCCCTCAGGACGACTTGTTATCCTTGATAAGGAAGGAAATGCTATTGAAAAAGAATATGAAAAAACAATATCACTTCTGGAAGATTCCGGATTAAAAATCAGCGGTCCGATATGGCTGAGAGGCGGGATACGTATAGAAAGCGAATACGGAAAAAGCTACGAAATAAGAAACCGCCAGACATTATGCAGATGTGGTAAATCAGGAAACAAACCCTTCTGTAACGGAGAACACGCAAAATCTAAATTTAAGGCTGAATATAAAAATACAGAGAAATTTTAGTTCTCTGTATTTTAAAGTTTCTACTTCTGGTTAAAGCCTATAGGTTTCCTTTTAGTACGTCCTTCGGCAAAAGCTTGTATTGCACTGTCAAAATCTTCATCTACAATTCTAAAATTATCAAGATCTGCATCAGAGAGAGCATTTTTATCAAGCTTTTCCAAAATACCTGCACGTCTGTAGCCTTTCAGGTATGCGTCACTGATAAGACGTTTTATATCTGCACCGGAAGCTTTAAGATCAAACATTTTTTGAGTTATAGCATCCTTTGACAAATCTTCACTTAAAGGTTTATTTCTTGAATGAATATCAAAAATCTTTCTGGTTGCATCTAAATCAGGTAATTTAAAGTGAAGATGCTTGCCAAATCTGCCGGATCTTATAATGGCAGGATCCAGAGCATCAAAATGATTTGTTGCGGCGAGAACAAATACATCATGTTTGTTGTCATCAATATCAGTCATTAAAGTTAAAATTTGGTTTACAACTTTATCTCCGAATTGGTCAGAACCTCCTCTGGCACGGGCAACAGCATCAAACTCATCAATAAATATAAGATACGGCTGATTGGATACAGCTTCATCAAACAAATCTCTCCAACCCTTTTCAGATTCGCCAACCCACTTTGACTCAAGTTCAAGTCCGTTTAAGTATCTTCCCTTCATTCCTGCTTCGTTTCTTAAAGCATTTGCAATGTAAGTTTTTCCGGTTCCGGGAGGTCCTGTCAGTATAAAGCCATGAGTTAAATCCATATTCTCATAAGCACGCGGCATTCTTAACGGATATAAGATGCTTTCTTTCAATTCATTTACAATTTCATCCTGTCCGGCAACATCACTAAACATTACTTTATGTGCAGGCTTCTTCTCCTGGAATATTTGCATCAGAGATTTTTTATTCTGTTTTTCAATCATTTCATCGGCTTCTTTTTGAAAATCAAAGGCCTTTGCATAAATATGCCTGTGCATACTCAAATTAGTCTTTGGTTTTTGTTTTATATTTAAAATACTACCGTTATATTTTAAAGAGTCACCGTTTATAACATAATAACTGTCATGAGCGTCTAAATAATATTCTTTACCGTCTGTAGTAAGAAATAACCTCCCCGGATTAGCGTTAATAACCTCTGTTTCATTGAGAGCATTTTTAGTAAATCCTAATGTGCCATTGAAGTTATCATCTTCAATAAAGAAGGCTCTTTTTATTACATTCTTTAGTTTTCCCAGAGATTCCATCATAGCTTTTTGGGAATCTTTTATATTTTTGCCTGTAATAATCAGGTCACCATGTTTCATAAAAGAAAAAGCATCAGCAAGCCTGTCCTCAAGCGGAATTTGCTTTGCTAGAGAAAGTGCTGATTTTTCAAGAGCTCCCCTAAATACCGGATTATTTTTGTTGAGAAGTAAACTATTATACCCCGTATCCCTTAGAACCATCGTATTATACATTAAGGGGGGGGGGGCAGATTTTTTAACATAACTTTTCTGAATATAAGCATTCTGCTGCTGACTGCTTTGGTGATACGGGTTAAACGTTTGTAACGGTAAAATTTTCATTCGGCCTCCTTTCCCTTGCCGGCAATAAAAAAGAGCCTGCATTTCTCCTTTTAATGATCTGCAGGCTCTAAAAATTAATAGTATGAACAACACTTATTATAAATTACACCTTGCAAACCTGAAACTAAACATCACTCGCAACACTAGCATCACGAATAAGCTAATCTTGTTTAACGAACTGATAAAATGTTTCTTTTGAGTTTCTAATCTTTGCAAAATATAACCCTTTACAGACTAATTAATTTTAATTGTGTATAGACTACACTATTTTTTAAAATCCGTCAATCCCCTCACAATCTTTAGAAAAACTACCTTATTAGAGAATTTACTACAGTTATAGTAAAATTTTTGCGCATAATTGGCTTATTTATTTTCTAAATTTAGAGGTTTTTAATTAATTTTGCATAAAATTGACAGAAAAAATATCTTTTTGCCAAAAACTACATCAGTAGCAATTGTTACATTTATTTACATATTGAGATAGTAAAAGGGATTAATTATAATAAAAGAACTTTTATATAAGGAGATTTTCAAATGAATGAAAAAGAAAAAATGCTTGCCGGGTATCTTTACAATCCATTTGAGGCAAAGGAGCTTGCAGAAGACAGGCTTAAAGTAAAAACCCTCTGCCATGAATATAATCAACTTTCCCCTGCTGAAACAGATAAGAGAAAAAACCTGCTAAAAAAAATAATAGGAAAAACCGGTAAAGACTACTGGATAGAACAGCCTTTTTACTGCGATTACGGATATAATATAGAAATCGGCGAAAACTTTTATATGAATCACAATTCAGTAATTCTAGATTGTGCGAAGGTTAAATTTGGAGATAATGTATTTATAGCACCGTTTTGCGGATTTTATACAGCAGGACACGCAATAGATGTGGAAGACAGAATATCAGGTCTTGAATACGGTTTCCCTATAACAGTAGGTAACAATGTCTGGATTGGCGGACACGTATGCGTTATGCCCGGGGTTAGCATAGGAGATAATTCCATTATCGGAGCCGGCAGCGTTGTCACAAAAGATATTCCATCGAATGTTATTGCCGCAGGAAATCCTTGCAAAGTAATACGTCCGATTACTCCGGAAGATAAATTTAAATACAAAAAATATACAGAATAATTATTCACATATATGTTCAAGAGCCATCTGGAAAATAGTCTTTACATGGTTATCACTTAGTGAATAATAAACATTTTTGCCTTTCTTCTGGGCTTTAACCAGTTTAGCAACCCGTAAAACCTTAAGCTGGTGGGACACAGCAGATTTTGTCATATTTAAAAGTGAAGCTAAATCATTAACACACATTTCACTTTCCTCAAGAGCCCATAAAAGTTGTATTCTTGTACCATCGCCCATTATCTTGAAAAAATCTGATAATTCATATAACAGTGTAGTATCAGGAAGTAAAGGTTTTAATTTAGTAACAATTTCACTCATAACCTTATTATAGTTTAATAGTTGTTCAATTGTCAATATATTGTAAAGATTTTTATTATTAGACTTGACAATTGAATAATCATTCAATTATAATACTAATATACAGTTGAATAGTTATTCAATTATTTTAAACAGAAAGGAGTTATATGGCTCACTCACATCATCACAATCATAGCGGAAACTGCACTCACTGCGGACATGAACATCATCATACCGGAAACAGGAATACTCTCATCAGGGTAATCTTTGCTCTTATTATATTTATAGCAGGATTTTTAACTCCGGAGAATTTCAGGTTTGCAGTATTTTTAACAGCTTACGCAATTTGCGGGTGGGATGTGCTGTATAGAGCTGTCGAAAACATATTTAGGGGTGAAGTATTTGATGAAAACTTCCTTATGGGAATTGCAACAATAGGGGCAATAGCAATAAAAGAATACCCGGAAGCAGTTATGGTAATGATATTATATCAAATCGGGGAAATGTTTCAGGATTATGCAGTGGATAAATCACGAAAATCAATTACTGAACTTATGGACATCAGACCGGATTACGCAAACATAGAAAAAGATGGCAGCCTGGTTAAAGTTTCCCCGGCAGATGTTCATCCAGGGAGCATTATAACAGTCAAGACAGGGGAGAAAATACCTATTGACGGAATCGTAATTGAAGGGGAAGCTGTTCTTGACACATCCGCTCTGACAGGCGAATCAGTTCCTCGTAAAGTATATGCCGGAAGTTCAGCAATCAGCGGCTGTATTAATCTTGACGGAGTTTTAAAAATCAGAACAGAAAAAGAATTTGGAGAATCAACCGCAGCCAAAATACTTGAACTGGTTGAAAGTGCGGCTGAAAAAAAGGCAAAAACCGAAAATTTCATAACAAAATTTGCAAGATATTATACGCCGTTCGTAGTAATTGCAGCATTGCTGCTTGCCATAATTCCACCGTTAATTATAAAAGGGGCGCTGTTTACCGATTGGCTTTCAAGAGCATTGACATTTCTGGTTATTTCCTGCCCTTGTGCGCTTGTAATATCAGTTCCTTTAGGATTTTTTGCAGGAATTGGCGGAGCTTCAAAGAAAGGAATTTTAATAAAAGGAAGTTCTTTTATAGAAACTATGTCAAGACCGGACACAGTTGTTTTTGATAAAACGGGAACATTAACAAAAGGAGTCTTTAAGGTAACAGCAATAAAACCGGAAGGGCTTGAAGAAAGTGAATTACTAAAAATCTGTGCTTACGCAGAAATTTACTCAAATCATCCGGTTGCAATTTCAATAAAAGAAGCTTACGGAAAGGAAATAGACCGAACCGTTATAAAAGACGTTAAAGAAACTGCCGGAAAAGGGGTTAAGGCAATTATCGGCGATAATGAAGTACTTGCAGGAAACAGCAGATTTTTAAAAGATGCAGGAGTAGTTTTTGAGGCTCAAAATAACGCGGGTACAATCATTTATATAGCAGTTAACAGCAAATATAAAGGCTGCATAATAATTTCCGATGAAATAAAAGAAGATGCTAAACTGGCTGTAAAACAGTTAAAAAAACTGGCGAAACAAGTTGTTATGCTTACAGGCGACAATAGAGCTGCTGCCGAAGCCGCAGGGAACGAGTTAGGAATTGGCAGGATTTACGCACAACTTTTGCCTGCCCAAAAAGTAGAAAAACTTGAAGAAATAATCCAACATAAATCAAAAAATCATAGTGTAATCTTTGCAGGTGACGGAATAAATGATGCCCCTGTTTTAACCAGAGCTGATGCAGGTATAGCAATGGGGGCAATGGGTTCAGACGCAGCAATCGAAGCAGCAGACATTGTTATTATGGATGACAAACCGTCTAAAATAGCTGAGGCTATAAAAATTTCACAGAAAACAATGTTTATAGTAAAAGAAAATATTACTTTCGCAATCGGGATAAAAGTTTTGTTTCTAATCCTCGGGGCATTTGGGCTTGTAACAATGTGGGGCGCTGTTTTTGCAGATGTAGGTGTTGCAGTCCTTGCAATAGCAAACTCTCTGAGAGCCTTAAAAATATAATGCCCTCCTTATAAAAAACTTTACTTAATTTTTTGTAACATTCATTCATATTATAGCAATTATTTTTATGTTTAAATGTTTTATAAGGATATGGGGCAAAATTATGAGGAAAGATAACATCATGAAACAAAACAGAATTAACAAAGGCAGATTGGCTGTATCGCTTTTAGCAGTATGCTTATTAGCTACACAATCCCTTCAAGCAAAAGCTACAGACATTACGGGTGTAACAGGGAACAATGGGATTTACAATATCAACCCTACAGATCAGCATAATGGTGTAGGTTTCAGACAATATGAAAACTTTAACTTATCAGAAGGCGACATAGCTAACTTAATATTTAAATATGGTGCAGAAAATGTATCAAAATTCGTAAACTTAGTTGATAACCAGGTAAACATAAACGGTATTGTTAACTCAATGAGAGATGGCAAGTTCTACAACGGACAAGCAATTTTCATTTCTCCAAAAGGATTGGTAGTTGGCGCTTCAGGTGTAATCAATGTTGGTTCACTTTCAGTTTTAACACCTACACAGAATGATTATAACAAATTCAAAGAAGCACCAACCCTCGGCTATTATAAATTAGACCAAAACAATGCCGATGTAACTATTAACGGTAAAGTTATCACAAGAGAAGGCGCTGAGCTTTCAGGTAAAAATGTAATTATCGGTGCTAATGCAGGACTTATTGCAGGTATCAAAAATAATGATGTAATTAAAACAAACTCTCAGGCTGATGTATTATTCAACAACCTGGTAAATACTTCAGTATCAAGTGCAAGCTCACTTTCTGCAAAAGACGGAAAAATTGTTATCACTTCATATTCTGATAAAGGCGGAACCCAAATTAACGGTACAATCAAAAACTTTGCAGAAAACGGCAAAGTTAATATCGGCAACAAAGGTGCTGATGGTTTAAAAATCGCAGGTACTGTTGAAAACAAAGGTGACACTTTACTCGTTAACAATAACGGAGCTTTAGAAATCAGCGGACAAATCAAAGGTGATAATAAAGTTACAGTTTCAAACTACGGTGAAAATCTTCACCTCACTACAACCGGTAAGATTGAAAACAAAGGTGACCTGTCAATCCTCAACTCAGGCTCAAAAGGTCTTACTTTAGACGGTTCAATTAATACAGACAAAAACATTGTTATCACTAACAACAAAGGTAACGCAAATATTGCAGGTACAATCGCAAGCAAAAACGGCAAAACAAACATTACAAATAAAAGCGGTTCTTTAAACATCAGTGGTACTATCAATAACGATAATACTTTAAAAGTTTGGAACACAGGTGCTAACGGAACAAATATTACAGGCACAATCGCTAACAACGGTTCTGCTGTAATCCAAAACGATAAAGGCGAATTCAGAGTTAACGGAACAATTGCAAACGCTGAAAATGCTGACATTGATGTTATAAGCAACGGTACAGGTCTAAACCTTGATACAAACTCAAATATCAAAAACAATGGTTCTATGAGAATATGGAATAAAGGTGCCAACGGTATTAAAGTTGCAGGTAATGTTGAAAATAATTCAAAAGCAGTTATCCAAAACTATAATGGTAAAATGGAAATCAGCGGCGACATCGCTAACGTTGATACATTAAACCTCATCAACAACGGCACTTCTTTAAAAATTGCTGACGGCAGTGAATTAACAAATACAGGTTACCTAGGTATCCAAAATACAGGTGATGAAGGTTTAACCTTTGACGGTGAACTTGTTAATGCTGAAGGCAACACAGTTATTACAAACACTAAAGGCAACTTCTATGTTTCAGGTAATGTTAACAACCAGAAAGGTAAAGTTAACCTTACAAACAAAGGCGAAGCTTTAAAAATCACTTCTGACGCAAGAATCAGCAACGCAGACTCTCTAAAAGTTTGGAGCACAGGTGAAGGCGGAACTGATGTTAAAGGTCAAATCGTTAACAACGGCAATGCTGTAATCCAGAACGATAAAGGCGATATGACAATTGATGCCCAGATTTACAATGGCGAAAATGAATTAAGACTTACAAATAAAGGTAACGCAATGAAATTTGCTGAAACAAATACACTTGTTAACGGCGGTGAAAACTTCACTAAAGGCGGCAACGTTATCATTTACAACACCGGTAAAGGCGGAATGCAGTTTGCAGGAAAAACCCACAATGACGGTGAAGTATTAATCTCTAACCAGAACGGAAAACTTGAATTTGGTACTTATACTAAAGAAGCTCCGGAATATACAAACAATGGTAAAACTACAATTACATCTAAATATGGTCTTGAAACAAACGGAGCAGTTAAAAACAACGGAGAATTCCAAATCGTTAATACCGGTAACGGCGATATAGCTTTAAACGGCACATTTGAAAATGCTCAAACATCATCAAGCTTAACTGTTAACAACCAGAAAGGCGCAGTTGAAGTAAACGGCATCATCGCTAACAATGGTAAAGCTGCAATTACAGCAAACAATGGCTTAACAGTTACAAAAAATGGAACTATTAGCAACACAAACAGCCTTACAATGTTAAACAAAGGTGATAAGGGCTTAACAATAGCCGGCACTGTAGACAACAACGGCTCTGCAATAATTACAAACAAAGCCGGCGAATTAAAAATCAGCGGCACTGTAAATACAGAAAAACTTAATGATGATGTTGCAGCTAAAACAAGCATTACCAACCAGGGAACTAAATTAACTGTTACAGAAACAGGTGTTCTCAACAACAGTGAAACATTAAACCTCTGGAATAAAGGTTCTGAAGGTACCGAAATTGCAGGTACAGTTACAAACAAAGGCGATGCTTTAATCAAAAATGACAAAGGCTCACTTGATATGACAGGAAATGTTGAAAATGAAGGCAGCCTCAGAGTTCAAAACAACGGAACACAGTTAAACGCATCAGGCAGCATCAAAAATAACGGCACATTATCGATGTTAAACAACGGTACTGAAGGATTTGTTCTTGATGGTACAACTGAATCAACAGGTTCAACAACTATTACAAACAACAAAGGAAATCTTACAATTAAAGGAAAATACACAGGTACTGATAACAAATTAACTATCTCAAGCAAAGATGGTATTACAGTTGAAGAAACTGCTGACATTAATAATCAAGGCTCAATGTCAATGTTAAATACAGGAGCTAACGGATTAACAATCGACGGCACAATAACTAATAACGGTAATGCAATCCTTACAAATATGACCGGCGATATGACAATCAACGGAACAGTTACAAACAACAACGGCAAACTGAATGTAACCAGCAGAGGTAATGCCCTCAACGTTAACGGTAAAATTGACGGCAACGGTATCTTAAAAATCTGGAGCACCGGAGAAGGCGGTACTAACATCGCAGGTGCTATCGAAAACGAAACCGGCAACGCAGTTATCCAGAATGACAATGGTGAAATGAACATCAGCGGTACAGTAACAAACAATGCTGACAAACTCTACATCACAAACCATGGCACAGCTCTAAACGTAACTGAAACCGGAAAAATCCAAAACAAAGGCAACGTTGCAATCTGGAACACAGCAGAACAAAATATGAACATAAAAGGTTCTGTAAATTCAACAGAAGGCAGAGTAATCAAAACAAACAGCCACAAATAATAATTAGCCCTAAATAAAAAAAAAGGAAGTAAATAAATATTTACTTCCTTTTTTATGTTTAATTTATGAACTGATAATGGACTTCATTATTCTGCTTTGAGCCCGGATTTTGGGGTTGAGGTTCTGCCCCAAAGGTTTTATTCAAAGCATTGTTAAAATCAACAGAATTTAATGTATTATAATACTTACCTCCGGTTTCATCTGCAAGACAGCGGAGTTTATTAGACCCGTTTACCATAACAACATCAATAATAATATCTTTTCTGTATTTTACAAGATTTCTGACAAATTCACATGGATTGCCGCCGCAGGTTTCTCCGCCATCAGTGACAAGAACAATTTTTTTCCCAACTCCGGCATTAAGAGAAGCAAAATCTTTATAAACAGTCTGCTGAAGAGCATAAGTAAGCGGGGTTGAGCCGCCGATAACAGTACTGCTTAACCCGCTGATAATACCGTCTGTATTCATTGGTTTTGCCCGGCTTACAAGAGTTGTAGCCTTACATCCGTTAAACATTCCAAATGAATTCTGGTTTCCCTGTCCGAAAACCCTTAAGGCAACATTTGTCTGTTCTGTAATCTTTGGAAGAATACTTACAAGCATAGATTTTGCAAGATTAATCCAGACCTCCATACTGCCTGAATAATCTACAACAAGTTCAATAACATTTCCTTCTACTTTCAATGGTGCCTGAATAAGGTTTCCCTGTTTGTATACAGTCGGCGTATACACATTATAGCGTGAAGCGGCATAACTACGCTGTAAAGCAGCAAAAACCAGTAAAACAATTAAAATACTTTTAACTTTAACACTCATTTTAAATCATTATATATTTTTTCCTTTACAATTGCAAATCTGCATTTACAAATACAGTCAGTATAAGTATAATATATTATAATGAACCTGAAAAAACTGCTTACAGTGTTTATATGTTTTACATTCAGCTGGAATTTTACCTTTGCGGCTGACAGCCTTCATATGTATGAAAAAAATGATACACCTCAGCAGGAAGAAGAGATTATCTACGATTTCAGTGACGAAGCACAGGAAGAGTTTGACAGAAAAAATTTAATTCTGCCGCCTCAGCAAATTAAGCCTGTACAAAAAGAGTTTACATTCCCTGAAATAACACAGACACCGCTAAATGGCGGAGTTGTATACATAGAAGCAGGAACACAATTCTATGCAATGCTAAACTCTTCAATTAGTTCTGAAAGTATTTCAAATAACGATAATGTAAGTGCACAGCTTATTTCTGACTGGATTGTAAACGGAACTGTAATTGCGCCGGAAGGGAGTATTCTCAGCGGTAATGTAGTTGACGCAAACAAGGCATCTTTTGCAATGCGAAACGGTAAAATAGGAATTAATTTTAACAGACTGATGACACCCGACGGACGAATTATACCGCTTTCAACCAATAAGGTCTATATTGTAGGCGACAGCTCAAGACCTGCCAAAATAACAAAAAGAGTGCTTGGCGGAATCTTAAGCGGAGTTGCAATAGCAGCAGTATCAATGATATTTGGAGCAGATCCGAAAAACGCGCTTATAAGAGGAGCCGCAATAGGAGGAACAGTAGGAGCAGTATCAGCGGTAGCCTCTAAAGGTGAAGAAATTATGGTTCCTGAAGGCACAAGCCTTCAAATTATGCTATCAGAACCAATGACAGTCCAGCCGTATTAAAGGGAAGCAATTATGTATCTTATAATTACAACAAGTAAAGAAGAGAAAAAATTTACAAACAGAGATTTTATAACAATAGGCGGAAACGAACAGTTTGATTTTCCTCTTGATTTGGGCTTTGAATATATGCTTACGGTCGAATATGATGCCGTCAGCGGCAAATTTACAGTTTTGAACAATTTTAATACCGGACAAATATTGTTTAAGGGGAAGCCTTTGAGCGAAAAACTCACATTTGACAAGCTCTGTAAACTTCTTATAAAAGATAGCAGTGAATTTATAAGCATAAAGCTATCCGCAGAAAAAGAACTTGAAAATACAGCACACGTACAAACTTCTCCGGTAAAGACAAAACTTGAAAATCAAAAAACAGCCATCGAAAAAGAACGGGTTGCAATAATAAAACAGATTGCATTTGCAATTAATGATATAACAAAACGCCTTTCATCAAATTTCAAATCATCAGTAATCATCAATACTGCACTTTTTATATCCTCAATTATCACTGCCTTCGGGATAACAAACTATCTTATGGGGCTTCCGGTAACAGAAAGCGGGAATTTTCTCCATATGCCGACTAATATAAAAGTTTTAGGACTATTTTCAGTTGTTGTTTATGGAATAGTTCTCACCCTGAAACAGGGAATATTTTTAATGCTTCAGAACAGAGAAACCGGTAAAATTTCTAAATTAGCATATAATTTTATGATTTTTATATCCTGTATCTTTCTTACAGCATTTTATGCAATAAATATGATTTATTATATGAACCCTCATGGCAGAATTATTTTTGCAATTTTAATTTCTCTGTTTTTTACACTTCTCACAGCAACACTTGCAGCCTCTGCCGGATATTTCAAATCCAGCGGGCATCAGCTTTCCGGAGAACTTGACAAATATGAATTCCGGGAAGATTTGGAGATTGTTCTTAATGATTACCAATTATGGATTGAAAGATTTGTAAACAGCCTGAGTGAGGCAAAAATAAACTACATAAAAGAAAAAGCGTTTATGCTTCAACTAAAAGGGGCGGGGGAAATAATCATCGGAATTTTGACAGCGCCGTTTCTTGCATACGGTGTGTCAAATACTCTTGCTATGTGTTTTCCTGAAGCTGCCGGTTGGGTGCGGATTTCAGGTTTAAGATTTTCACCGGTTTTTCTTATTCTGGCAACAATGCTTATAATATTTGCATTCTTTTCTTTTGTAAATGCCTTTGTCAGTGCAAAAAAAATTGCAGGGTCAGATGTCATAAAACTTGACGGCTACAGGGATTATCTGTCACATGGCACTGATATTTTCGGACTGGAAAATACAAGAAGGATTAAATCCGAACAAATCCGGTCTTTTATCATAGGTATAGCAATTATTTTTATCGAATTTTCTATGAATACTTCATACTTTATGACAGAAATAGGCGGCGACTTTAACGGGATTTTCTTAAGCCTCATTGCAGCACTGGTTCCTACAGCACTGCTTCTGGCAGAAACTTATATTCTAAGCGGAACAAAATATGAAATATATGTAACAGATTCACTTTTGTCAAAACTGGATAAATAATGAACAAAATATTATCAGTAATAATAATACTAGCATTTATAATTTCAACAATAACAGCGGCAATAATAAAGCCATCGCTGTACAAACAGGTCTTGTTTTCATCAAAGACCGTTGAAATTACACAAAACACACCGGAAATTCAAGAGAAAGAAATCCACGTTAAAGAAATAAAGCCTCTTGCCCAAAAACAAGAAACCCTTAAATTATCCGGAGAAAAGAAAGTTGAAAAGACAGAAAAAACTCTAAAAACCGTAAAAAAAGAAGAAGAAAAAACTAAAACACCAGAAAAACCAGAACTTCCAAACTCTATAAAAGAAATAATAACCCGGCAGCAACCCCCTGAAATAAAAACAACGGTTGAAAAGTTTAAAGAACCTGCCCCCGTAGAAAAGCCTGCCAATATACAGAAGGAATATAAAAATCCGTTACAGCAACAGCAGCGAGAACTGACCGAGCAGGAAGAACTAATTGTCTGGAACCGCTGGCGAAGTAATTTACAAAACAAAGTTATGAAGGATGTAAAAATTGATGCTCCTCTTGGAACACGCTTCAGATTTTCATTTACAGTTGACAGATACGGTCAGATTTCAAATCTGAAAGTCTGGTCTGAAAATCCTGAATACACATCACTTGCAATAAGCAGAATTAAACCGTTGCTTCTAAGTTATCAGGGGCAGCCTGTTTTAAACTTTCCGCAAGGAACAAAACGTATTGTTACAAACGTGACAGGAGGTTTTGTTCTTGCTACATTTGATAAGTACAGTAAGCCTTCAGATTATTCTGATGTAGAACGTGTAAAATATTTGAGGTAAAAATGTTCAGATGTACAGACTGTAATGCAGAATATAAAATAAAGCCTGATTACTGCGACTGCGGGAATAATATGTTTAATGAAATTCCGGAACAAATGCCGGCTCATTCTTATACAGCAATACCGGCAGGACAGATTATTTCAATAATAATCTTTGTATTTTGTCTTATTCTGGCAGTTATACCATGGACAATTCCGGCACAGAAGTCCAAGCCGGTAAGTTCACCGGCAAAACTTGAAAAACAGGAAGCGAATATCCCTGATATTGATAAAATATGGAATGATAAAACGGCAAAAGCGCTTCCACCAATAACAGCTCAACAAACTGCTGCTGAGCCTAAAAAATCACCGGCATTAAGGATAGTAAAATCTACCACGCAACAGCCGGCAAAAAACAATGTAACTGCTCCTAAAAACCAATCAAAACCTGAGCCTCAGGCAAAAAAACAATCCTCACAAAAGCCCAAACAGCAACAAACAATAAACCAAAATAAAAAAGCCACAGCAACAACACTCCCGGCAAGCCCTAAACCTCAACGACCTGTTATGAGCAAAACTGAATTTGAAAACTATAAAAACGGTATACGACTTGCACTTCTATCAAAACTTGACCTTGTAAAGATTACAGGAGCAGGAGAGTGTGCTGTAAAATTCAGCCTGGCTCAAAACGGCAAACTCATTAACAGAGGCTTTCTATATCAGTCAAATAATAAGAGCCTGAATGATCAGATATATTATATGCTTATGAGGCTGCCGGTTTATAAAACACCTCCGGCAGGCTACAGCGGAGAAGTTATTAAACTAAAATTCCGTATCGACAACGGAGCATATGAAATAAGCTTTATTGACTAAGCAAATAGCCTTATAAGAGAATGTATTATTTTTCATATAATCATAAATTCTCTTTATGGAAAATAAATTTTCACTCAGAAGCTTTATCATAACAGCACTCTTAATTATTCTTTTTCTTGGTATAGTAATCCCCGGCGGCTATTACCTGTACAGATATATGTCATATACTCGCGTAATTGCAGAATTTGACGATGCAGAGCCGCTTCCTCCGAATATGAGCGTCTTTTATAAGGGATTTAACATAGGAAAGGTTACAAAAGTTCAGCCGCACGATGATTATACAAAAACAGAGGTTCATCTTTTGTTTTTTCCGGCAGATTTACAGCTTCCGAAAAATGTTTCCGCCCGTGTTAAAAACTACAGAAAAAAATTTGATTACATAGATATAGTATATCCACAGCTTCCGTCTGAAACAATGCTAAAAAACGGCGACCGCATTAAAGGAAAAACTTCTGCAAGCGTAGAAGCATTTATAAACGAACAGGCAGAAAATGGAACTCTTGATATTATTGTAGATAACGTTTCAGCATTCATTGAAACTTTAAACAACACAACCCAGAATGTTGGAGATTTATTCAAAACCCTGAATAATACAGTTAAAGAAAACCAGCGTAATATAAATCAAACAACAAGAAATCTTGAACTGACTACAAGAAACCTGAGGCTGACAACATTAAAGATTAATAAATCAGTAAAACAGGATATGACCGAAGAAAGTCTTCAGAACCTGAATGAAACTACAAAGAATATTAAAGAAATAACAAAAAGCATCGAATGTGCAACCGGTAATCTTACACAAACAATGAATCAGGTAAATTCAATCACAAACAATGTTGATGATATAACCTGCACTGTAGCAAAAACATTAAAGACCCGTATGGGCGGGATGAGGCTTTTGTTTGGCAAACCCGAAGCCTGCTGCAAGAAAAAAGCCTGTCCCTGCAAACGGTAATAATTAAACAACTCCCTGTTCAATCATTGCTTCTGCGAGTTTTGTAAACGCTGCAATATTAGCTCCGGCAACATAATTATTTCCGAGTTCATATTTTTCCGCAGCAGCCTTACAGGAATGGAAAATATTTTTCATAATATTCTCAAGTTTTTTATCAACTTCCTCAAAAGTATAATAAAATCTCATACTATTCTGGCTCATTTCAATTGCAGAAGTTGCAACACCTCCGGCATTTGCGGCTTTTGCAGGCGCAAGAAGAACGTTGTTAGCAAGGAAGTATTCTATAGCATCTTTGCTTGTCGGCATATTAGCACCTTCTCCGACAGCTATGACCCCGTTTTTCACAAGAAGCTTTGCATCTTCAAGCGTCAACTCATTTTGAGTTGCACAAGGCAGAGCAATATCAGTTTTTATAGACCAGATAGGAGAATTTTCACCTGTTCTTTCCATATACTCAGCAAACGGATTAGTATGCAGATAATCCTTAATTCTTCCGCGCTCAACTTCTTTAATCCTCTTAATAGTCGCTAAATCAATTCCGTCTTTATCATATATACATCCTGAGGAATCACTCATTGCAACAACTTTTGCACCGAACTGCTGTGCTTTTTCACAGGCATATATCGCAACATTACCGGAGCCTGATATAGTAACAGTTTTGCCAGCCATAGAATTAATGCTGTTAGCTTTCAGCATTTCTCTCATAAAGTAAATCAAGCCGTAACCCGTTGCTTCCTTGCGGGCAAGAGAGCCTCCGTAAACAACGCTCTTTCCGGTTAAAACGCCGCCTTCGTAAGCATCTTTTATCCTTTTATACTGTCCGAAAAGATACCCGATTTCACGGGCGCCAACCCCAATGTCACCGGCAGGAACATCAACATCCTGCCCTATATGCCTTTGAAGTTCTGTCATAAAACTCTGACAGAAGCGCATAACTTCATTATCAGATTTACCTTTCGGGTCAAAATCGCTTCCGCCCTTGCCGCCTCCGATAGGAAGCCCTGTAAGCGCGTTTTTAAATACCTGTTCAAACCCCAAAAACTTTATAATACTTTGATTAACGCTTGGATGAAATCTTAATCCTCCTTTATAAGGACCTATCAGACTGCTGAACTGAACTCTGTATCCGCGGTTTACTCTGATTTTTCCGTTATCATCAACCCATGGAACTCTAAATGTTATCAAACGTTCGGGTTCTACCATTCTTTCAAGAATTGCAAACTTTTCATAATCATCATTCTTTGCAACTACAGGTTCAAGAGCTGAGAGCACCTCATCAACCGCCTGAATAAACTCAGGTTCGCAAGCATTTTTTAGTTTAACATCATCCAAAACATTTTCAACATAATTACTCATATAATTTCCTTTATATTTTTTTATTTAATAATTATAACACTAATAAGGGCTTTTGTAAAATTGAAATATATGTTATAATTATTAAAAAGGTTAGAAAGTATTTTTATAAGGAGAAGTATATGTTTGAAAAATTAGAAAAATTCCAGATTACGATATTGTCTGTTGTGTTAGCAGCCGGACTTATTTGCGCAACAAAAATTGCAACAACGCAAATTTCAAAAGATGTAATTGCAGTAACAGGTTCTTCTTATAAAACAGTGACCTCAGACAGCGGAAGGCTCGAATTTGAGATTTCAGCACGCTCTGCAACAAAAGCTTCTGCTTATGAAATTGTAAATAAACAGCTCCCGCAGGTTAAACAATACCTTCTGGACAAAGGCATAAAAGAAAACGAGATTGAAATTAAAACCTCCAGCGGATACAATTCATACAAACAAACGCCTAACGGGAATACAACAAATGAAATTGCTTACTATAATCTTTCCCAGCCTTTGACAGTTTCATCAAATGATGTCCAGAAAATAAAAGAAATTTCAATAGATATTACTAATCTGATTAATAAAGGAATAGATATAAATGTATATCAGCCGGCATACTTTTACTCAAAACTGTCTGATATGAAAGTTCAAATGCTTGAAGAAGCAACCAAAGATGCCAAACAGAGAGCAGATGCTATGTTAAAAGCAACACATAACAGAACAGGAAAAATCCAGTCTGTAAGAATGGGGGTATTCCAGATTACTCCTGTAGACTCCACAAATGTTTCCGATATGGGCATAAGCGACACCTCTACAATAGAAAAGAAAATTACTTCTGTTGCAAATGTAACATTCCAAATTAAATAAAGGAGAATGATGTATGAAAAATCTCGGCACCTTAATCCTTACAATGGGTATTTTTGCAGGCACAGCTTTAGCATACCCGGAGCTTCCTCCTTCTGCTATTAATGACATTCAGGGGCTTCAGGGTATTAATCGTCATGATATGCAGCTAATGCAGCAGCAGATATTCAGACAGCAGGAAATCGACGAAACAAAAGACATTCAGGAACAGAAAGAAAAGAAAAAGAAAGAGTTGGAAAATGCAGAAATCCGCTCTGATGATCCTGCTCTCAAAAGGATGCTGAACAAGCGAAAAACAACAAAAGAAGTAAATTTTGTCCAAAAAGACGGGCAAATCAAAATAGAACAATCCGAAACGCCGGCAAAATCAGTTGAAGATTAATTGCTTTCGCCGGCCCTGTAACCGCACCAGGCAAAAATTACAGGCAGAACTTTTTCTACATGAAGATGCTTAATTCCAGGGAATTTTGCAATTACAAGCGCACCAAAAGCATCATCAATATTTGCAATAGCATCTTTCATTGTGACTTTACGATCCGGAACTTTATCTTTCGGATCATTAATTTTGTTTGAGATTTCAGCACCAAGATACATACCGCCTACCAATCCGGCTGCAGTACCAAACATTTTATAAGTACTGTGATTTAACTTTTTGAAGCGCTCGCAAAATTTAACAGCACCACATACAAGAGTTGCCGGAACAGCAGTGTTCATAAACTGAAATACAGCCTCATTCTTTTTTCTTTTACGGTGTAAAGGATTTTTCTCTCCGGACATACCAGCCAAAACCCCGCCGATAATTGCAGAAAGACTCACAGCCATCATTTCTTTATATCCATATTGCAGAGAGAAGAACTGTTTTATCCCTTTTAGTCTGCCGTCACGTTTTTTCAAGAAGTACAATACAGGAAGAATTGTACCAATTGCCGCGCCTGCGGCAGTTTTTACTGACGTAAATGTATCAACACTTTTAGTTCTATGATTACGGTAACTTAAGTAACCTTTTCTAACCTTTTTCTCATTTGGAAAAGAACCGAATATATTTGATTTAGTTTCATTAGATACACGTTTTACCATATTTTTTCAGGTTATTTAAATTCCCAGATTAAGTATAACCTAAAAAAAATTTTTTTTGCCATTCTAAAGTTTAAAAAATGTTACTTTCTAAACTTAACCTGAACAGGCTGTCCTTTTGCAAGTGCATAACCGTTTAGATCATCTTTAAAAGTTATTTGGACAGGAATTACAAGCGACTGTTTTTCTGTATTCATTTCAGGCTCTGTCCCGACAGCGTTAATTACTCCTGAAAACCTCTTTGCAGGATATTTTTTCATATGAATATCTACTTCCTGACCAATTTTTAATTCATCAGCATATTTAGGATTGAAATAAGCGGTTACCTTTGGTTTATTGGAATCCAAAAGAACAATAGGCTTATCTTTAACGGCAGTTTCGCCTTTATTCAAATAGCTCAGACTTACAACACCATCTTTAGGAGCATAAACTTTTGATGTGGTAACATTAGTCTTAACAACAGATTTCTGCTTTTGAACAGTACCGGATGTTTGCAAAGCTTTTTCATAGTCATCCTGTGCTTTTGTAAGCTGATTTAACGAACGATCATACTCTTCCTGGGCAATAACACCATCTTTATACATAATGGCAAAATGTTTATAGTTTTCTTCCGCATCATTTAACTTTGCCTTAGTAGCATTAACATCAGATCCGGATTTAACCTTTGCCGGAACAACAACGTTTTCGACAACTTCAATTTCTGCAAGAACCTGTCCTCTTGTAACATTTTGTTCTGGCTTAACAAAAATATTTTTAACCTTTCCGGAATTTTCAGCATCAACAGCAATAAAATCTGGCTCAATTACAGCATCATTAGATGATACAAAAGAAGAATTATAAGCATAAATACCGGAAGCTCCGATGATTGCTGTGATTGTAAGAAGAGAAGAAATAACTATAACTTTTTTATCCATAATACCCTCAAAATTTTGCATAAAAATATTTAGCTAACAACATAATTAGCATAAATTAATAAAAAAAACAAGAAACAATCCAATCCCTAGTCATATTCTTCTATTTTCACATAACAAGGAGAATTGGTTTCCATACATCCTTCGTCAATATCGACAGATGGTGGAGTAGGATAAGCTGAAGCAGGCAGTTTGAACGGAGAGCCTTCAGGAAAATCATCCTGGAAGTTAAATGACATAGCTTCTGACGAATCAATAGTATTGCCCCAGGCTCTATGCTTGGCTTCGTAATAAGAAGTTGCCTCGGAAAGGTTGTCGTCAACCTCATCTGAGCTTATAGGCGGATAAACGACTCTTGCATACATATAACGTGTATCAATTTCAGGGTATCCGACAGGAATAACCTCGGTTGAATCAGTTACAACGAATGCTACAATATCTGCCATCTGTTTTTCAGTCCAAATAGGTGTATTTGGTCTTTTCTCGGCATTTAAATCTGCAATTACAACAAAGTATTTATAAGTAGTACTCATACCGTTTGATTCAGTTTCAGTATGTGTATATGGAGTACCGTCAGTATTTGCCGAAATATAAATACGTACGCCGTTAGATGCAATTATCTGAATTTTGTCCTCAGGATATTCTGTTGTTGTTAAACTTACAATTCTATTAATATCACAATAATTTTCATTAGAATTAATAAATTCTAAAAGAGCATTGCAAAAATCAACAGAGTTTGTCGGGAATTCTGCCCTGGTAAACATAGCATTATAAATGGCAGTATTAATTGTATGGTACATACGGTAATAAATCCATTTTACAGATTTTTCAAAAGGTTTGATGGTAACAACAGCAATAGAAGCAATTACACCAATAACAACAAAAACCATCATCAACTCTGCCAATGTTAATGCTGTTTTTTTCTTAAAAAACTTGAACATAATCCAACAACCCCCAGAGGTAATACTTTTATATTATATCATAAGAATAGTGGATGTGTCAAGATTGATAAAACCGTAGAATAAGGAGAGTTAAGTTTTATTTAAATTCAACAAAAAATAGTTACATTTCGTAAAATATGTGGTATAATAGATATACGGGATTGATTATTTTTGGCTGAACAATGGAGATTTTGAGTATGAATAATATTCTTAACAGAGTTACTAAAAACTCTAAAAATGCGTTTTCTTTAGCAGAAATGCTTTTGGTTCTTTTGATATTATCTTTTTTAATAGTTTCACTTGCTCCTATTGCATATAAGAAAATACCTAAAAAAACTGACAGACTTCCTCATGGTCGTTTTGAATGCTACTATGATGGTGAAAAACTTATGCAGTATACTGCAGACGAAATTTATGGAGAAACAACACCTAAAGAGGTTACAAAGTGTGAATTCACTCCGCCTGTAAAAGCTTCATTCTTCATTATTCAAGCAATTGGCGGTGGTGCCGGCGGTACATATATCACAGAAGACCCAAACTCTACAACACCAATATATGAATCCGGTACAATTAAATCACCAACAACAAGTAACTCTTTAAGCGGAACTTATACTCAAAGTAATTGTATAATTTCAGACACAGGCGATGCAGGTAATGGAGGAGATGCAGAAGGCTCCTGCCCTACCTGGCTGAAAGATATATGGAATACTCAACCTCCAACAGTTACCCTTAGTGCTTGCGCTGCAGGCGGCGATGGCGGCGTAGGTACTGCAAAAAAATATGAAAATGGCGACATTAATCGTTCCAGAGGCGGCGATGGCGGTGATGGAGATTGTACAGAGTTTACAACACGAGCCCCTATGGATATGACATTTGAATACAGTGGTTCAAAATCTGGCGGTAATGTTACTTTAAAATACCCTGACGGAAGCTGCTTGTTAGGCGGTGGAACTAACGGTTCAGATTCTTCTGACCCTCTTGTTAATGGTACTTCAGGCTCAACCGGAACTTCTACATGTACGCCGATAACCGGCTCAACCTCCGGCGGTTCCGGTAGAGAAGGCTGTTTTACAAATGAATCTTGTCCTCGTTATAGCGGTAGCTCTGGAAGCTTCAGCCTCCCGGATGTATCATATAAAAGACAAGGTACAAAAGCCGCTACCAGATACGGCTATATGGGTAATACAGGTGAATACCAATCAATGTTCTTCCCTGGTATCAACGAATCTCTTGACATAACTGTAGGTAAAGGCGGAACACCTGGTACAAGCATTTCAAACCCTGCAGGCGGAGATGGCGGTGATACTTTAATTAAAATTAAAAATGCTTCAAATTCCGAAGCTATAAGAGCCAAAGGCGGCAAAGGCAACAGCCTTGGCGGGAGTTATAGTTTCTGGCTCAAAGGCGGTGCTCCGACCGATCAGGGAGCTGTAGATGCAGATGCAAGATTTGCTGTTGCTTCAGGCTTCTCTACATTCATTGAGTTAGATGAAGACAGCAAAATGCCTTCCAAGATTACAGGTACTATGACCGGTATGGGCGGAGATGGAGCATATTCTATCGTTAGAAATACTGACTCAATTGAACAAATCCATATCAACGGGGTATTTGTTACCAATGAAGAATACCATTCAGTAAACAAAAGCCAGGCATACCAATGTATAGATAAACGAGGAAATGTTCTTAAAACAATAAGCGGAACTGAATCAGTATGTCCGGCACAACCGGGTAACAGCGGAGCCGTTGTTATAGTGTGGTAAGGAAAATAAATGATAAATATAGATAAAAATAATAAATTAGCATTTTCACTATTTGAAACACTGGTAGTTATGGGTATAGTTGCTATATTCGTAACTGCCTGTGCTAATGTTTTTACAAAGAAAAGAAACAGAGTAACCGAAAAAACACCTCATGGAAGATTTGAATGCTACTACTCAAACGGTTCATTAAAACAGCAGTATTTTGTTGAAAATATACCGCGGAGTTTAGAGTCGGTAAGTATATGCAAATTTAAACCTATAAAAAATGCGCCTTATTATGTTATTAACCTTGTAGGAGGAGGCGGTGCCGGTTCAGCGTCAAGCAGCGGCCATGGCGGTGGTGCTGGTGAGTACAAAAGTTTCTTTGTAACAAGTATTGAAAAAGAACTCGAAATTACTCCGGGAAGAGGAGCTGCGGTTGGGGGTTCTGCAACACAGTCAATAGTTAACTCAATAGAATCAACCGGAACGAAAACAATTGCTTCTGTAAACGGTGGAACATACGGATTTGATAAATCAACTATGAACGGCAATAACGTATCAGGCTGTAGTGTTATAAATGCAAAATATGCATGCGCAAGGCAGCCGGTTTGTAATGCTTATACAGAATATGTACAGATTTCATACTGTAAAGAAGATGATATGGGCGGCACAAATGATGACGCATATGTTACTGAACAGTTAAAGTATATTGACATTAACAGCCAAACTGTTCTTAACGGTAATATGGTTACATATGAAGAACCTGATGATAAAACTTTTAAGTTTGCACTTACAATACAATCAAATATGACAGATGGGGCTGATGTATCGCAATTTAACACCTATCTTAATGCAATTGGTGTTGAAAGCGGTATAATTACAGCTGCTCCAGGGAACGGAGGAGCAAAAGGTCAACCCGGAAACGACGGTGGAGCTGTTATAATCTGGTAATAATCTATCAATAATAGGAGTCTGGTTAATTATGATTAATAATAATAAATCCATTTTAAAAGAAGGTTTTTCACTTGTTGAAATGCTGTTGTTACTTATGATAGCATCACTTATTACAGCAGGCTCTATGTCTGTTATTACAAAAAAACACAGTCGTGTTCCTAAAAAAATAGTTCATGGTAAATATACCTGCTACAGAACAAGCGAAGGCAAACTAATGGAAGAAAGATATGTTGAAAAAGCCCGTTTGTATAAAAGAGAAGTAGCAGAATGTAAATTTGAACCGCCTGCAAAAGCTTCATATTTTTATATCCAGCTTGTTGGCGGCGGCGGTGCCGGTGGAGATGCAGGATATGACGGGAATACACGAAACAGCGTTAATGAAAGCGGTACTAAAACTGCTTACGGCTGGACTGAAAGTGAAATTAACGGAAGTCCGTTTTATATGACACTTTCTGACTGGCAAGGTTTTGTCGCAGGAGATGTGGTATATGCCTGTGCAACTTCCGGAAGCGGCGGTGATGGTTCCGGCGCAGGTGAGAGTTATCTTGGAAGTACAGGAAAGTGCAGATGCGGTTCCAATGAAACTGCCGGAATGACTGAAGCAGACTGTACAGCAATGTCAACAGAGGCAGTCAGCTGCAGCTGGTCAGCTGAAGTTCTGGATAGAACAGTTCCAGGTGGCTCGGGAGGCTCCAGTGCAACCTGTAATACAGGTTCTGTAGCGGTAGGTCTTGGTTTAAAACATGAAGCAACTAACGACAGCGGAAGCAGTGGGAGTGATTACAGTTCAAGTATTTATATTAATGATGGTCTTTCCGGTGGAGACGGCGGAAATGCATCAGCTGCAATCAGTCAAAATGGAAGTATTGTAGCTTCTTGTACAGCCTATGGCGGAACAGGAGGCAGCCCGGCAACAAGAACACCTTGTTCTGATTATTCATACTGCTATAATGCCACAGCAGGTAGTGACGGTTCAGATGGTTATTGTAACGGAAGCTGCGACAATAGCTGTTCAGCAGGAGAACACTCTCCTAGTTACTCTTGGAGTCATGAGTATGATACAAAATATATGACAGCAGGAGAAGGCGGAACTGCTGGAGAATATCTTGCAATATTTGTACGTTCATTTAAATCAAATACTGTTGATCTTAAACCAGGAAGAGGTGGTGCAGCACCCGCTTTAGGTTCAGGAGATGATGGTAATCCGGGAGAAGAAACCAGTATGTCTAACGGAGCATTATCAGTTCCCGGTGGATTAGGAGGAAAAGGTAAGCAGCCGCTTCCTGTAAAAATACTGCCTCCGGCACCAGGGTATCCATCTGAAGCTGAAGATAGTGCAAATACCCATACAGGAATTTCACCTAACCATATAGGCTCAATATCAACTTATGAAAGAGCTGCAAATGTTACCAATATGAATGATGTTCCACCTACGGAAGGTGATGGAATTGACCTGAATACTTTCGGCAGAGGCGGTAATGGCGGTACTTCGCAAGATAACTGCTGGATTAGTACACATATCCGAAAATTTGCCGGTAATACGCTGAGCTCATCATACACAGGTCCAATAAGCTGCTCTGACACAAGCTATACAAATGTTGCAGCTACTGCAGGTGCACCTGGATCTATAGTTATAATTTGGTAGAAATAAAAATAAAAAAGGACAATGGCAAATGAAAATAACATTAAAAAGATATGGTTTTACTTTGGCGGAAATGATGGTATGTCTTGCAGTTCTGTCAATAATTGCAACAATGTTAATTCCGGCAATAATGCAGGTCAAACCGGCTAAAAATAAAATTTTGTTCAAAAAAGCATATTATCTTGCAGAAAGGATCGTTACAGAACTTGTAAACGATGAAGATATGTATGCTACCAAACTCGGTAAAGAAGGATTTGATGAAATCGAACCTGCAGCTATAGATTCATCTATTTCAGGCAATACAAAATTCTGCAAACTATTTGCAACAAAAGTAAACACTGTCGATGATGTTCCGAACTGTGTTGCCAACCAAATAGCATTTATTTCAAGTGATGGTATTGAATGGATAATGCCTATAACAGACTTTACCACAGATGCAAAAATTAAAGTCGATGTAAACGGCTCCGATAAAAAACCTAACTGTATGTATAACAAAACTGATCCTGAAAAATGCTCTGATCCGGATATATTTGAAATCTTTATCAAAAAAGACGGTAAAATGTATGTCACAGATGAAAAAGCTAAAGAATATTTGAAATCTAATGATACTATCAAAAGATAATATTGTTTTAGCTTGTTGAAAAATTTTCACTTTTTAAATAATATGTCAGTATCATGAAAAAATGTTTTATGATACTGACTTTTTTATTAATAGGTTTTGTGTTTGCGGGGCATAGAAGCACTGTGCCTTCAGTTCACAGCTTTACACAGACTGTAGTAAGTATTAATAAAACTCTTGAAATTAATAATAACGATACATTTAACCTCAAAAATATAACAACAGACATATCAAATTCCGATTATTCGCTTAGAAATCATAATAAAAAGATAATTCATATTCCGGAAGTCACACCTGATTTTGTAAGTTTGGAAAGTTTTTTCTTAAACAAAAAGCCTACATTAACCTTCAACCCGGATTTTTGTTCAAATCCTTATAATTTCAGGTATGAGATTAATCCGCGTGCTCCTTAACTTCGTTTAAAATATTAAAACAACAAATGTAATAAACGAAATCGGAGAGTACTTAAAATGGATATATTAAATTTTGTTCAGGCACACAGTGTCGGAGTTTCGGCGGCAATATTGATTATCGCCTACATATTTATTGCTCTGGAAAAAATTCCAAAAGCAACAGTGGCACTTCTTGGTGCTGTAGCAACAATTCTTTTAGGGCTTTTAAGCCAGCATAAAATGGCAGGCGATGCAATCAACAGCCTGTACTTTATTAATTATATTGATTTTAATGTAATATTTTTGCTCGTTGCAATGATGATTATTGTAAGTATTGCGACAAAAAGCGGAATGTTCAACTGGATTGCTAATGAACTTTTGAAGCATACAGGCGGAAAGCCTATACTTATATTGTTTGTTTTAGGCTTATTTACCGCAGTTACATCAGCATTTCTTGATAATGTTACAACAGTTATTTTGATTATGCCTGTAACATTCTTTATTGCTAAAAAGCTCGACATCAATCCTATTCCTTTTTTAATTACAGAAGTTTTTGCATCAAATATAGGAGGAACATCAACTCTTATCGGGGATCCTCCAAACATAATTATCGGCAGTGCTGCCGGACTTTCTTTTATGGATTTTGTAAAAGAATTAACACTGATAGTTTTCATTATTTTACTTGTTGTTCTTGGCGTAATGGCATTATTTTTCCGTAAAAGCCTTGTAACTACAAAAGAAAAAATGGAACAGGTGGCTCTGCTTGATAACTCGCATACAATAACAGATAAAGCTCTTATGATTAGAAGTGTTATCATATTAGCCGGTGTAATATTAGGTTTTATAACACATGATATAACACATATTGAAACATCAGTTATGGCTATGCTTGGTGCAAGCATACTTCTGATATTTGAAAAACCTTCTGAAATATGCAAAGAAGTTGAATGGAATACAATATTCTTCTTTATCGGCTTATTTATAATTATCGGCGGACTTGAAGCTTCCGGCGGTATTGCATTAATGGCAAACTGGATTATCAAAATTACCGAGGGTTCTCAGGCTGCAACCTCACTGTTAATTCTCTGGGGCTCAGGCTTTATCTCCGGTATTATTGATAATATTCCATATACTGCAACTATGACACCTATGATTTTAGAAATTGAAAAAGTTATGGGCGCAAGCTATGCCGAACCGTTATGGTGGTGTTTGTCATTAGGTGCCTGCCTTGGCGGCAACATGACAATTATAGGTGCAGCTGCAAATGTTATAGTTTCTGAAACTGCGGCTTCCAAAAATTATCCGATTTCGTTTATGAGATTTATGAAGTACGGTATCATTGTTATGCTTATTTCTTTGATACTAAGCTCCATCTATATTTATTTACGATTTTTGAGATAAGGAGATTGCAAATATGGATAAGAAAACTAAACAGGAAACAGGGCATCCTGCCCAGTTTAATTACAATAGGAACGAAGTTTTCGGAGGTCTTTTGTTCTTTGTAATTGTTTTAATAGGAATGTATATTGCATCCAATTTTATAAAATAATAATTTTTAGCAGGTATTCAAAAAATACCTGCTTTTTTTATTAAACTTTCCGGTATTGAAATATTTTTTAACTGCTTTAAAATAATAAAAAAATAAGGAGAGAATATGTTTTTAATGATATTAAAATGGCTAGGTTTAGCACTTATAATTATGTTTGTCGGCTGGGTAACCCCGGGTATTTCAATCGAAAACTTCACAACAGCAATGATAGCAGCTGTAGTAATAGCATTAATTAATGCTTTTATAAAACCTGTACTGCTTTTACTAACACTCCCTATAAATATATTGACACTTGGAATCTTCACTCTGGTGATAAACGCACTGCTGTTTATGTTTGTAGCATACCTTGTTCCGGGAATTGAGGTAAGCGGATTTTTAAGTGCATTAGTAGGTTCACTTTTAATTTCAATTTTTTCTATCGGTCTTGCCTGGATATGATATTGCAGGCGGGAAGCGAAGCTGTGAAAGCAAAATTGCACTAATCATAAAAACGCATCCGATTGCTTCTCTGAAAATCATACTCTCACCGAGCATAACCATACCGCCAAGTACGGCAAATACAGATTCCAAACTAAGTATCAGAGAAGCAATCACCGGACTTGTGCCTTTCTGCCCGAAAATCTGAAGCGTATAGGCTACACCAGTTGCAAGAATACCGGAAAAAAGAATAGGCTCAATTCCGGCTCTGAGAGCAGAAAGCTGTGGGTGTTCAAATATAAACATTAACGGAACAGAAAGTAAACAGGCTGTAAAAAATTGCACACACGAAAGTTTTGCAGAACTAACTTTATGTGAATAATAATTAACAACAATTATATGCAAACCAAACAGGAAGGAACTAACCAGCAGCAGAGCATCGCTTATTTCAACATGACCTGTATTTTTAAAACACAAAAGATATAATCCGATTACAGCAAGTACTATACTAATTTTAACGTTAAACCGGAGTTTCTTCTTCATAAAAACAGCAATAAGCGGAACAAAAATAACATACAAAGAAGTAATAAACCCTGCTTTTCCTGCCGGAGCATAAACCATACAATACTGATTTATTGTAAGGGCTGAAAACAAAAGAAAACCACACAACATACCGCCTTTAGCAAGGATTTTATGCTGAGCAGCTTTTTCCTGAGATGTTCTTGTATCATGTTTCATAGAAATCATTTTTAAAACACCTATAACCGGAAGCAGGCTTAAGCCGCCAAGAAAAGTTCTTGCAGCATTAAAGGTAAACGGACCAACAAAAGCCATACCTGATTTTTGAGCTACAAAAGAAACTCCCCAGATAAATGCAGTAGTTAAAAGTGCAAAATTAGAATATATACTCTTTATATTATTCTTTTTATTCATAGGAATATTTTATACAAAAAAGAGGGATAATTAAATCCCTCTTATGGAAGCGTTACATTTCAAACTTTTGAGAACTCATCTTTTTAAATTCATCGGCACTGACTGTATCAGGAGCCTGCGCTTTAGGTTCAAGCCCTCTTTCAATCAATTTTGCCTGTTCTCTCTTCAACTTGTCCGAAGCAATAACAAGATCGCGATCCTTTTGGGTTGCAATTACCTTAATTGTCATTTCGGTTGGAGAACCGTCTTCACCGACTTTTTCCTGAACTTTGTAACTAGGCCAGTTGTCTGGAAGTTTTTTAATTACAGTGTAATCCTTATCCAGCCCTAAACGTTTATCAATTTCGTTTTCCAGAATGTTTGTAACATATTCCTTTTGTGATTTAAATCTGCAAGGATAAACTATTTCTGTACCGATAACCTCCTCCGGATCACGTCTTTCATGTTTTTTAAACAGTTCAGCCGCTGCCTGCAAATGACCTAACTCATATGCAAGAAACTCTTCCCAGACAGGTTTCAGCATATCATCAACCTCATCAGCCATACAGTTATGATATGTACAAACTTCTGTAAATTCATGAAGAAGTAGTTTCTCATATAAAGATTCTGTAGGATCAATCAAAGATTCGTACATTGTAACATGTTCTTCTTCAACGTCTTTAATCTCAGCGTAGGTTTCCCGCAAACATTCATTTCCGTATTCCATACCATGTTCTGCATAATAATTATGAGTCTGCTGTTCTCCGGAAACAAGTGTAAGAATATTAACTTTGGTCTGTGGAGAAGCTGTTGCTTTGTCATAGTGTTCTCTAAGTCTTAAAATATTGTCATTATGGTGGTTTTGTGTAGGACGGCTTATCATAATATCAGTCTGCGCCTGTACTATATCATCCGGATCAATACCATGCTCCATATATGCCCATTGGCTGTATCTGTACAGGTGGTCGAAATCTTCAAGCAAACCAAAGTTAAATGTTTCTCTAACATAATCATCCGGTTCATTCTGTGCAAGCCAGGCAGTTAAATCAACTGCAACCTGCTCGTAACCTAAAGTCGTTTCCAAAACAGACTGATCCGCAGGGGACATCCAGTTAACAGTTGTCTGCTGCATATCCTCTATTCTTTTTGTCATAGCCAGAAACTGTTTAGTTTCCTCATCATCTGTAATTCTTGCAAAATTATGTTTAAAATTCCACGCTTCAATTTCAATACCATTCATTAAAATCTGTCTGGTGCGTGTATAACAATCAACTTCATATTTGTTAAAGTGCCTGTGGGCAATATTATGCCAGCTTCTAAGCTGCTTTTCAAGGGAAATTCCCTTTTCCTTCAACGGGTTAAAACTCATGTGATATTTCTCCTTTCCTTTTTGGGAACAATAGAATAATAATACCTGCTGTGAAAAATTTGATTACAGAACTGTTTAACCGTTAAGTCTAAAATTTCTACACAAACTAAAAGCAATTTTTCTGCTTTCTGCTTAGACCGGGCTATGAATTTTTTATTTTATCATCCCGGCTATACTGCATCTGCTAAAGGAGAAAAATATGTATACAATTAGAAAAAGCAATGAACGCGGGAGTACAAAATTATACTGGCTGGACAGCAAACATACATTTTCATTTGCTAACTATATAGATGTAAAACATATGGGGTTTGGTCCGCTCAGAGTGATTAATGATGATATTGTAGCACCGTCAGAGGGTTTTGGGCTGCACCCGCACGACAATATGGAAATAATAAGTATTGTCCTTTCCGGAGAACTTGAACACCGCGACAGTATGGGAAATACTTCGGTTATGAAAGCCGGCGATATACAAAAAATGAGTGCAGGCACAGGGATTTTCCACAGTGAATTTAATGCTTCTGACAAAGTACCTGTTCACTTTCTACAAATTTGGATTATGCCTAATGTTCAAAATATTTCACCAGGTTACGGGCAGAAAAACTTTCCGCGGGAGGCAATGCTGAACAAGTTATGCCTTATCGGTTCACTGGAAGGTGAAGATAATGCGTTTAAGATATATCAGGATGCAAACGTTTATGAAACGATAATAGAAAAAGAAAAAACTGTATCATATCAGCTAAGACCATCAAGAAAAATCTGGATACATATAGCAACAGGCTCGGTTATTATAAAAGATACGGAACTTTTTGCAGGTGATGGTCTGGGAATAAGAGAAGAAGATGAACTAATTAATATAACAGGAATTGCAGATGAGTCCATTATTATAATATTTGATATGAAGTAATTGTTAAAAATTTCCGCCTTTGACATTTTCTGGTATACTGGAAAGACAGAGGCGGACTATGGATTTGGCAAAAGAAAATTTGAATAAAGCATTCTCTCTGCATTCTCAAGGGGATTATAAAAATGCAGAAAAGTTTTATATTAAGGTTCTTAAAGAAAATCCGCATAACAGCGAAGCTTTAAATCTGCTCGGACTTTTAAAATACCAGACAAATAACATTAGTGATGCTGAAAAATTTATAAAACAAGCAATCAAATATGAAAAAAACATTTATTACTATGAAAATCTTGCAGGAATTTATATAAAACAGGAAGAATGGGAAAAAGCAATTTGCATTATAAAAGAAGCATTCCTGACAGATAATGGCAGTTTCACATTATGGTTTAACCTGGGTCTGGCATATAAAAGCCTCTTAAACTTTGAAGAGGCAGAAAAAGCTTACCTTAAAGCGCTCCAGCTAAAACCTCATTCAGAAAAGGCGAACTTTAACCTTGCGGCATTGTATCTGTTATTAAACAATCCTCATGGAGCAATTAATTATTACAACAGAGTTTTAAAAATTAATCCTGATGACCGGGAAAGCAAATATTTCTTATCACTTGCCTATTTCAGAAAAAAAGATTACGAACATGGTTTCAAATATTTTGAGGAGCGGCTTTGCAGAGAAACTGCAATTAAAACACAGGAGGTTACCTACCCGAACTTAACACTAAAAGCCCCATTGTGGCAGGGCGAACAAATCTTTGGCAAAACAATTTATGTATATTATGAAGCAGGTTTCGGAGATGTAATTATGTTTGCACGTTACCTGCGGGAATTACAAACAAGATGCAGAAAAATTATCTTTAAACCCCAGCAGGAACTTGCTGAATGGTTTCGGGAAAACTTTCCGGATATTGAGATTATGGATACATTTAAAGATGAGAAGAGTATATCATTTGATGTTCATGCCCCAATTCTCAGCCTTCCTTACCTTTTAGGAAGGGACAACCGGAATATATTTAAACCGGTTTCAAAATATTTATCCGCCGATAAGACAAAAACTGATTATTATAAAACAACATTTTTCAACAATTCCAAAACAAAAATAGGTATTAAATGGCAGGGGAATACGTTTTATGAAACAGGCAGGGTAATCAACGTTGAAGCGTTCAACAGATTATTCGCTCTGCCTGATATACAGGTATATTCATGCCAGACATATGAAGGCTCTGAAGAATTGAAAAAGCTTCAGGATAAAAATATTATAGACATCAGCCATACATTTAAAAACTTCTCAGACACAGCTGCCGCTGTAGAAAATATGGACCTGGTTATCTGTAATGACACTTCTCTTGCACATGTTGCAGGCGCTCTGGGCAAAAAATGCGCAATTCTTTTGCCTTATCAGTATAACTGGCGCTGGCATATGGATTTAAACCATTGCGACTGGTATGACAGCGTAAAACTTTATAAAAGAGAAAGAAATGAAACCTGGCAGGAACTTATGGACAGAGTTATAAGTTCTGAATTTAAGTAACGATATATTTATGTTATTATTATTTTATGGGAAATAAAGTAGCTGTTTTATATATTGTTACCGGACGATATGTGTGTTTCTGGGATGAATTCTATCCAAGTTGTGAAAAGTATTTCTTACCTGATGCGCAGAAGAAATATTTTGTATTTACTGACGCAGAACATCTGAATTTTGAAGAAAATGATAATGTTTTAAAAATTCATCAGGAAAAATTGGGCTGGCCTTATGATACAATGCTGAGATTTGATATATTTTTAAAGCAAAAAGAAGCGTTAAAAGAATATGACTACATATTTTTCTTCAATGCCAATACCAAATTCTTAAATTATGTAAGAGAAGAAATTTTGCCAAACGAAGAAAATGACTGGTTAATAACAGGTTCACACCCTGCATTTTACAATAAACATCCTGATGAATTCACCTACGACCGAAACCCTGAATCGCAGGCATATATCCCATATGGTGCAGGAAAGCATTACGCAACCGGAGCTTTAAACGGAGGAAGTGGGGCTTCATTCCTTGAAATGTGCGAAGAACTGTCCCGTTTAACTCATATTGACATGGATAACGGTGTAGTACCTCTCTGGCACGATGAGAGTATGCTTAATAAATATATGTTAAATAAGAACCCTCTTATAATGCCGGTAAATTATTTATACCCTGAAGAAAGATGGATGCCACGTAAATGGTATAGAAATAATCCGTTTAAAAAAGATATTAAAATTTTATCTACAGACAAAACGCATCCAAGATATGGCGGAAAAGAATACTTGAGAGGAATTTCCGACAAAAAAGCTAAAATGCCGAATCCAATCTTTTCTGTTTCATACGAAGATGCAAAAAAAGTTTTAAGAATATTAGGCTTTAAAATCAGAATTGTATAATTATACAGATAATTCCTGCTTTCGGGTTTCTAAGTTAAAGCCAGATGAACAATTCAGACTTTTATCGACCTCTGTTTAAGCATTTTTAACAATTTATTATATTTACCTTAAACTTTTCATACAATTTTTCAAGAAATAACTTTGCCGGCTTTGAAAATATCTGGTTTTTCTTCCAGGCAATGCTGATACCTACTTCAAGTTTGGGTTCTAAAGGTCGAAAACACAACGGGCTGTCAATTGTTGTTGCAATTAATCTGTCCAGCCCCAGAGCATAACCTATTTTATCTTCTGTCATAATTGCCGCATTGTATAAAAGATTATAAGTTCCTACAATATTCAATTTGTCGTAATCCTCGCCAAACCAATTTAATATAGGGTTATCCTCTATAGTTTTCTTAATTACCTGTCTTGAAATAAGCAAAGGCAATCCTATTAAATCTTCGACTTTTATATTTTTCTTTTTTACCATTGGATCATCATTCCTAAGCAAAATTCCCCATGTATCTTTTTCACCTAAATCAATGTAGTTGTATTTCTCAAGGTTAAAAGGTTGAATCAATACGCAAAAATCCAATAATCCTTTATCTAACCTTTCAACAAGATCTTCACTGTCACCCGAAACTATGTGAAATTTGATTTTAGGGTAATCCTTTTTCAAGGTTTTCATAACATCAGTTATAATCTTAATGGATTTAGTTTCACCTGAACCGATAAAAATATCACCTGCAACGTCATCTTTAATTGTAGAAAATTCATTTTCTGTTTTCTCTACAAGTTCTATTATTTCCTCAGCACGTTTTTTTAAAAGCATTCCTTCCGGAGTTAGAGAAATACTGTGATTTCCCCTTACAAAAAGCTTTTGCCCTAATTCTTTTTCTAAATCTTGCAGCTGGCGGGATAATGTAGGCTGGGTCAGGTGCATAAGATTGGCTGCCTTAGTGATATTTCCCACTTCCGCCACCGTTAAAAAATATTTTAGTACTCTGATTTCCATAAATTTATTTTATTTAATTTAGAAATACCTGTCAAGCATTTCTAAATATACGATATAAGTATTTGCTATTTCTACTAGAATCGTACATAATAATTCTATGAATAACGAAGATTTCTTAAAATATATGGCTACACAAAAAAACGTTGAAAAAGGTACCAAAGTGTTTGAAAAATTTCATACACATAGCCAAGAAGCCTTAAAGATTACAATGGAACTTAACAATAAGTACCATACTCCAGAAGAAATTGTCGAAATATTTTCTCAACTTACGGACAAAAAAGTTGATAAAAGTTTTAGAATGTTTCCACCGTTTTATACGGATTGTGGAATAAATATAACCGTTGGAAAAAATGTTTTCATAAATGCCTGCTGTAAGTTTCAGGATCAGGGCGGAATTGAAATAGGAGATAATGTTTTAATCGGCCATTCAGTCGTGATTGCAACTTTAAACCATGATTTTAACCCTGAAAAAAGAGCTGATATGACACCAAAACGGGTAAAAATCGGTAATAATGTTTGGATAGGTTCAAATGTTACAATTTTACCAGGCGTAGAAATCGGCGAGGGGGCAGTTATTGGAGCTGGAAGTGTCGTTACTAAAAATGTTCCGCAATATTCGATTGCAGCAGGTAATCCTGCCAAAATTATTAAAACATTAAACAAAGGAGAGTAATAAAATGTTGTATGATACACATTACAAGGAAGGTAAAAAAATTACTTTTAAAAAGTTTGATTTGAATATTGCAGGATTGTTATTTTTACCGCCAACTTTTGATGAAAATAAAAAGTATCCTGCTGTAGTATTAACTCATCCTGGAGGAGGTGTAAAGGAACAGTGTTCATCTCTATATGGATGGCATTTAGCTCAAAACGGATATGTAGCTTTAGCATTTGACGCAAGCCATCAGGGTGAAAGCGAGGGGATGCCAAGGTGTCTTGAAGATCCGGCAAGCAGAGTTGAGGATATTCATTCTGCTGTTGACTATCTAGTAACATTACCTTATGTTGATGAAGAAAAAATCGGAGCAATGGGAGTTTGTGCAGGCGGCGGGTATACAATGAATGCCATTCAAACAGATTTAAGAATTAAAGCCGCAGCAGGAATAAGTACTTGGGATGTAGGCAATAGCGCAAAAAACGGATTTCCAGGTGTGAATGAAGAAAACTTTTTGCAAAATCTTTTAAAACAGGTAGCCGAAGCAAGAACTTCAGAAGCTCGGGGCAAAGAGCCAAAATATTGGAAATATGTTCCGGAAACCCCTGAAGAAATAGCAAATGCACCATCAACTATAGTTAAGGAGGCGAGTGAATACTACAGAACAGAGCGTTGTTTTTACCCTACAACAACTAACAGGTACCTTGTTTCAAGCAACGACAAACTTGCAGCATGGGACGCGTTCAGTCATATTGAAACAGTTTCCCCAAGACCAATTTTATTAATTGTCGGCTCTAAGGCTGATACTTTATATTACAGCGAAGACTGTTACCAAAAAGCACTTGAACCAAAAGAAATATTTACAATTCAAGATGCAACACATGTTGATTTATATGACAAGCCACAATTTGTGGAACAAGTTGTAGCAAAACTCGTTTCTTACTTTAATCAATATTTAGGATAGGAGTATTAAATGCAGACACTTAAATTAAATAATGGTATAAAAATGCCGGTTTTGGGCTTTGGAGTTTTCCAGGTCGATAATGAAACTTGTCAGAGAGTTGTAGAAGACGCTCTATCTGTTGGCTATAGATTAATTGATACTGCAAGCAGTTATCAAAACGAAACTCAGACTTGAACTCCATTCGATAAAGTAACAATATATAATATATAATATATAATATTTATCCTCTTTTTTCTGTAAAAAGTTGTATTAATGCATAACCATCCAAACAACCTTCTATACTGTACAATGTATCAAAGTCAATAGCAAACTTGAGATACCTAAGTCAAGCGAAAAAATATACATTGATATAAGTGATGAACTTGCAAAAATTCTCAAAGGATGGAGTCTTGTCTGTCCTCCACACATACTAAATTAAATCTTATATTTCCTAACAAGGAAGGTAAATATCAATGTGCTGATAATATAGTAAAAAGCTTTATTCATTAAATATTGGTCCCCACGCTTTATGACACACCGATGCAACCTTAGGCTTGCTAACGGTGCCAAACTCAATTAGATATGCTTCAATAAGACAATAGATTTATACGACCATTTTTAATAGAATTTAATGATAAGTATGTGAACTTACCGAATAGCATAGTAAATCAAACTATTGAACCGCAAGAAATTATCAGAATATTTGGAAGGTAAATCATTCCTATGTATGTGAGAGTTTATGAATATTGAAATCTATATTAATTCTATCTGGGATAGAAAATTCAAAGTTTCTTTTTCTTGTATCAGGAACACTAAATACATTATATCTGTCGATTAATTTTAAATCCGCATGATTAATACTATTTTTATTAGCTGCGTTTTCTATATATTTTCTAAGTTTATCTAAATATTCTGGATTTTTAGCATCCCGCATATCCATTATATCTACAACCTTAAACCTATTTTTACCCAAGCTAGTTATATACGGTGCGACATGCCCCAAATCAGACCCGAGCCAAGCAGCAATTCGTGCTTGTTCCAGCATTGGTAATATTGTAGTAGGATTATTGTTTCTTATCTGTTCATAAGCACGCTCACGCAATTCCGTACCATAAATAACCCCTCTTGCTACAACCAACAATTCCCAAATAGGTTTATCAAATTCAGGGCAGACTTCCCCTTTCCAATAATTATGAATCCAATCATCTTGTTTATTCTCTTTTGAAAGATAAAATGTAATCCAGTTTGAATCCATTTTAGAATAAATTGAATTAGGGGCTATGCCGACTTCTGCTAAACAAAAAGGATTCATATATTCAATATTCCAAGAATCTGCGGCGATTTTGGCAGTTTCCGGATTTTCAAAATAATAAAACCCTCTAAAACGAGACACTTTATTTGGGTAAAATTTTTGTCTTATAATTTCTAATTTTAACTCATTTATTGATTGAATGGATTGCATATTTTTTAAAAATTTTATTTGCCAAAAACTAATAGCAGGATTCTTCTCTATCGGATAACAATCAGGTGATATTAATATCCCTCGATATGTTTCCCAGGCAACCACAGGGTCAGTTATATTCAAATATGTCCATACAGTTTTTGCATCCATAAGGTAAATTCCTAGTTTTAAATTTTAAGTATATGTAAAACGACAGTTGATTTGATGATTTTGAACAGGGAATTTGAGTATTAAAATTTTTCAAATTGTGCTAGCAAATTTTATTTTTACACATTTTACAATAAATAATATATATACTATGCTAAGGAGATCAATGTAATGCACATTAGTCCAATTAATAATAATTATAAAGCACGGAAAAATTATTCTAAGGATATTTCATTTAAAATGAAATATCCCATGATAAAAACAAAAAATGTAGATTTAGGATTTGTTAAATCCATTGAAAATAGTTTAGATTCCTTACCTGATAAATGGGCTGAAATATTATCAAAAAATAATTATAAATTGTATTGTTCAAATACTATTCAAGATACTTATGATCATTTAAACTTATGGGATACTGCACCGAACTGGGATGCAATAACTTGTGGGCATCCTCTTTTTAGCTTCTTTTCATTTACTCCTCAAATAGGAAAAAATGATATTAAGAAGGTTGTAAACCATGAAATTTCACATGGTATAGTTAATAGTGAAAATTTAACGGAAAAAATAACTATAATGGAATCTTTAGGTGTGGATATTCAAAAGTTTCCAACAGAAAATTTAGGAGAAACTCCATTTGATATAAGACATTTGAGATGTAGATTTTTAGATAATTATAGAGTAAATGAAGTTTTGGCGGATATTTTGGCTTGGATGCAAGACGGCGGTGGTTTATGGGGTAGCGGTTATAAAGGCGGGACAAAGGAACCAGACTTTTTACGTATGAATTTCCCTAGAACATTTAAATGGTTAAGTAATTATCCAATTGGTGAACCACACAAATATGACGATATGCCTTTTTAATTATTGACGTTTAATGCCTGTGCAAAAGCTTCAAAATATTCAAACTAATCTTTAATTGTTTAGAGATAAAATAGGCTTTGATAGTGAAACTAAGGCGTATTTTCAAAAAAATTTATTCAAAAGTTAGTGTTGTTGGGGTAGAAACCACAACCTATATAAAATGACAGCCAGTTTGTGTATCTTGAACAGAGAGTTTGATCATTTCCTGTCCTTCTTAGAAAGAGAACATTCATAACATTTTTTAATAATCAGGCAATTTTTGTGAAAAAAAACTTTATATAAATACTTGGGGAAATTAAGGAAATTTTTAATGGGAATAGAAAAAATCGGAACAACTATAGGTAAAGAAATTATTGCTTGGACAAGAACAAGTTGAGAAATTTATTTTTTACGACTTCTTACAATTTCTTATATTTTAATATATGATTGTATTTTAGACTATTCCACTTTTTATATTTTCTTATAAATTTTACTCTTTTTTAGTGTTTTTTTTATAATTTTGTCACCCAAAAGTCACCCATTTTCACTTCATAAACTCAAACAATAGTCTATATTTAAACCTATACCCCCGTTTACGCAAAAATTTTATATATTCTATTCGCATTATAACAATTTCAAAAGGTCGGCTTGAATAAATTTTTTAATAGATATAAACAAAGCTATGAGCAAGAAACACCGAAACAAAAAACAAGTAATTTACATATAATTTTCATAAAAAAGTTCCGGTTATCTATAATTCCAAATCCTATAGTAAACAAAAGACTTACTATAACTGTATACCATAAAGTTCTCATCTCTTGATTGTGTACAATTCTTTTATTGTCATTTAAATATTTCATCATATCATATAATTTGGGTTTTGGATGGATAACATCTTGTTGGTTATCAGGGAATTCAACCAAGCACTTGATAACTTCCTCGTAAAAACTGATAGCTACTGTATGATTTTTTGTTATATATGCAATTCTGGACAACCAATCATAAGCGTATATTCGGTTTTCAGGTTCTCTTTCTGCAAATTCTAAAGCTTTTTGCACAAATGCCAATGCAGTTTCATAATCTTTCAAAAAATAATACATTTTGCCTATAGCCAAAAGTGAATCAAAATTAGTTTCCGATTCTTGTAACAAATCTATTGTTTTATAAAACCTCTTTTTAATACAGCAGGGTAAGTTATGTTTATAAAGACGATATTGTGATTGTGCAATACCAAGATTTAATTGAATATTTTTTTTATCACGAATTAATGCTTTTTTATAATACTTTATTGCAGCTTTATATTTTTCAAGCTTGTAACAAGCATAAGCCAAATTAGATAAATATCTACTTTCATTATGTGCCTTAAAATTTTGTATTTGTTCTTTAAGTAACTTTAAGGCCATGTTTGATAAGTCAAACATCTCTTTACTTGAAGGATTAACAGAATGAGACTTCCAAAAATGCCTAAACAGTTTAAGTTTTTCATATCGATTTTCTATATCATAAAAAATTCCGGTAGCCTTATTATAAAGCCCGAGTTCAATATAACTTATCCCTGCAAATATTAAACAAGCAACCTTATCATCAAAAGATGTATAATCTAAATATTCAGTATTTAAGAATTTATCAATTTGCTTTACAGAACGAATAACCTCTAAATACTTTTTTTTCGAAAATAAATCTTTTAATTCATTTAATTTTACATTAATGAAATGAGTCTCATCTTGATAAACCGGATTTTTCACTTGTTAACTTGACTTTCTCTGTTGTATTAGCTGTAAGTTTTTCATTAATTACAACACCGCCACTATTAATAAATTTAATCAATTCAGGATAATCTTGAATATTTTTCAATAATTTATTTCCAATTACCGGTTCATAAATAAACATAAGATATTCCTTTATCTTTTGTGATACGTACTATATAAAAAACAAACAGTAATAATTAATTGCCCTCTATGCGAACAATTTTAGCATGAACTTAATAAATTATTACTTTATTTAATAATATTTTACATTCAATATTTGAATAGACTTTTAGTTAATAGATTTTTGTCGGTATATAGTTATTTAATACAAAAAATAAATAACCATATACATTATTTATATTTTTTTCATAAATTTCAAGACACTTTTAAAACCGCCTTGTTTTCATTAGCATAAACAAAAAGCCTTGATTAATTATAATCAAGGCTGACGTTTAAAATGAAGAGAGATACTTAAATTATATAATTCTTTATCCCCTCAAATATTCCTTCTGCAAACATTTCAGGCTTGTCGCGTAATAGTTTTTCTTCTTCAGGGTTTGAGATAAACGCCGTTTCTACAAGCACAGCCGGAGCTTTTGTGGCCTTTAACACATGCAAGTCACGACGCATCTTACACCCGCGATTAAAAAGTCCGGTTTGCTTTAATAGTGCTTTTTGAATACATTCGGCCAACTGCTTACCTTTTACAGATGTCGGATAGTACAGCGTTTCAACCCCGTTTGCCGATGAGCTTGAAAAACTGTTACAATGAACAGATACAAACAAATCAGCGCCGCTCTTGTTTTCCTCTTTTGACACTTCCGTAAATGATTGCTGCTCCTGATAAACCATTACAGAATGCCCGGCATTACGGAGTTTCTGCGCAAGAATATCACAAATGCGTTTTGCTACATCTTTTTCTTTCAATCCGTTCTTTGACACCGCTCCGGGGTCGTTCCCGCCATGGCCGGGGTTTAAAAATATTTTCATCTTTTACTACCTCATTTGTTGTTCTAATATAATGTCAAGTTTATGGTTTATGCCGTCAAGTGTGGTTTTCAAGTTATCATGCTGCATATAGCAATACCGGCACTGGACGTATTCATTTTCTACGTGGTTGATACGTTTATGAAGTGCATCATCTTTTGTTTTCAATTCCTCTATATCGCCGTCAAGTCGGGCAAATTCGGGTTTAAGGGCTTTTTTAGCTTCAGAGTGCATATATGCCCTTACCATAGAAAAACCTACACCACCGCCGCCGAGAAATGACGCTGCAAACGTTATTATTGTTTCTGTCGGAATATTCATTGTTTCTCCGTTATCAGTTATATTTTATAAACTCGTTATAAAGCTCGTCATAGTCCTTTTTATCTTCATCAGAAAAGTTTTCAAGGTAACGGGCAGCTATTTTAAACATTTTTTCTGCTGCATTAACAGCCCTCTTTAAGTCCCGTTTTTCCTTAATTATTTCCGTTTCAGACTGACGCTTTTTTCGTGTTGTTATACAGTCGGAAACGCTGTCAATAGCCTTTCCGACTGCTTCAACAGCCTTTGGAACATCAAAGCTCATTATTCCGCCGCCTCAAGATTACCTTCTACGCCGTCGATTTTGTCGATTTGAGTTTTTAAAAACTCTTTCAATATCTCGAGTACAGGAGTTTTGATTGGTAAAACAATCGCATCATCAATAGGTGTTTCAGAGGTTGTCACAAACGTTGTGACTAAATCATCCAACGCGAAGATAAACCAATCATCTAATTTATCCGCGTGTCTTTCGCACCACTGCAATAGTGCTGTTTTCATTTTGTCATCCATAATTTCCTCACTTTCTTTTCATTTTTCTTAATATAGTAATAACTAACTATTGACAACTGTTAGTTTACAGTTTATAATATAAGTATGATTAAAAGTTTCAAACACAAAGGGCTTGAAAAGTTTCATAAAACAGGCAGCACAAAAGGTATTCAGGCAATTCACGCAAGAAAGCTAAAACAACTGTTATCAATGCTTGAGGCAATGACTACTACAGATGATTTAAAACTTCCTTCACTAAGATTTCACCAATTACAAGGAGATAAACAAAACCTTTACTCGATTACTGTTCAGGCTAACTGGCGTTTAACTTTTGAATTTGACAATGAAAACGTATATATTCTTGATTATACCGATTATCATTAACAGAAAGGATAAAACATTATGGATATGTATAACCCGTCTCATCCCGGAGAAATATTAAAAGATTTATATTTACCTGATTACAATTTGTCGGTAACAGCTTTTGCGTTAAAGCTCGGAGTTTCAAGAACTACCGCATCTGAGCTTGTAAATTGCAAAAACGGCGTATCTGCTGAAATGGCATTAAAACTGGCTAAGGCTTTCGGTACTTCAGCTCAGTATTGGCTGAACTTGCAACAAGCCTTTGACCTGTGGCAGGCTAAGCAGCGCGTTAACCTTGATAACGTTGAAGTTATTGCTATGTAGCAAGATTATATTTGTAATTTCTTACTGGAAAATCACTTGACAAACCGGAGAAAATCGTAAATAATATAAGCACAGGGTGGCACCTTGAGAAAGTGCCAATACTCTTAGAAGACTGAATGGTTCTTATCTTTTATGGTAAGAGCCATTTTTTAATATGAATAGTATCAATATAAGTAAAATTAACGTTAAATTGATGTTTTCCATATTAGCCCCCTTTCTAGTCGGGAACCAACCCGAAGACTGAATAAAAATTGTCGGTTGGTTTCGTTTCGAAAAGAGTATCTTTTACCCTGCATGATTATATTACTACAATCATACAGGTTTGTCGATTTTAAAATTTCTATAAATCTTTTAATTGCTGTATTTCACTACGCAATTGTGTGACCTGCGCTTCTATTTCTTTTATCTTTTCTAAATCCTCATCAGTTTGAGTGCCTGCAAGAATTGCACGCAACGGGCGAACTGCTTCCGCATCCAATAATTGCAGCTGTGTTTTGATTTCTGTAATATGTGCTATGCGTTCTTTTTCTGCCTGCTCTGCTTCGTACTCCTCTTCAGATTTTTTAAGAACTTTTCCGGCTTCAATCTTAAATTTTGAAGGATTTTGTTTTATTTCTTCACCAATAGATTTATCTACAATATAAAAGTTTTCTTGTTCTCCAATTGTTTTAATGTTGTCAACTATCAGACTATCATTAACCTTGTAGAAATTTTTTCTGTAATCAGGCTTAATAACCCACTTATCATTTTCAAATACAGGTATTTCATTTTCTTCATATTCAGGCGGAGCAATGAGTGTCGCATTAGCAGGGATAAGAGGCACAAATTCACCTTTCCTGCGGGTTGCTTCCGGATCTGCGTCTGCCACTCTTGTAGACAAATATTCTTTTGTTTTTCTATCATAGTTGTAAATATTCATAAATACCTCTTATTTATATCTTGTTTTTACACGTACTTTTACTGAAGGCGTTTGAACTGTTTTAACTTCATCTGAATAGATTGGGTCTGATAATGATGCGTTAAAGCCCAGTATTAAAGAACCATGACCATTGCCAGCGGTCGTATCTCCATATCTGCCAGCATCATAAAAACACCCTGTATGAATATCTGAACCATTCGGAAACTCATCCCCTCCGATAGTCCCCTTTATATTTGGCAGTCCGGCTTCCAGGTAGCCGAAACTGTTAGCTCCCCAGAATGTACGGTCTGTACAATCTGGTAAACCAAAAGTTGTCGAACCATCACCGGCTCCGTAAGTAGTTCCATAAACAATATATAATTTCGGATAGTCTATTCTTAATACTGTCGCCCCTTCAAGCCAGATTTCATTCTCTTCTAATATATCTGAAAGTGTTATTATAGGGTCACCGATTCGCGGCATATTTTTATTAATAACAATATTATAAGGATTATTGTTTAATGTTACTGTCATTTGCTGTTCCTTTTTATCATGTTATGCTTCGTTAATTTTCAAATTAAATGTCTTTACAAAAAATGCTTAAAAATTTTTTAATAAATTATTGGTATATACCAAAAAATAGAAAAAGGGGGGGGTGATGAATTTTTGGTATATACTAATAAATATGTGAAGATGATTTTGTAAATGAATTATTAGTATATACCGAAAAATATTTAATAAAGATTTTTTATAAATTATTTAATTTTTAGTATATACTAATAATTCATGATAAAATAAATTTATGGAAGAGAAAAAAAAGAAAAAGAGGTAGACCTAAAGGTTCTACAAAACCAAATAAAAAATTACAAAGCAATTTCAAGATGTCCATTGAAGAAAAAATTGCGGTTCGCAGCGTATTAGATGCTATAAGAGAAAAAACTCCGCCCCCGAATATTTGGGAAAATCTTTACTGCAATGATAGTACAGAGATATTAGAGAAACTTTATAAGACTGGATTAAAAGAGCTTTTTGTTATTCCATATGATAACAATCTTCAGAATTATGCTGTTTGCAAATGTCCAATAATTGAGGAAACAAAGAAAAAATACATTATAAAATGGAAATACCCTGTCAAAGTTGATAAATCAACTCTTAAGATAGAAAGCTACAATAATGATATTGGCTACACTGCTTTTCGAACTTCCGCACAGGCTTTTACTCATTTATTAGAACATACTTATCAGGGTGAGATAATGTTGAGGCTTATGGCTGTGCAGGATTTGGAACTGCACAAAATCTTTTTTGAAACTATAAGAACTTTTGGATATGTTGCCGCTTTAGAGTTAGCCGCTAGATATTTTAAAATGGATATTTTTAACCTTTACAGCATTAACGATTCTGATAATAAGGAGCAGCTATAAGCCGCAACTTTCTGCTTCCTGAAGTTCTGCACGTAATGATTGCGCCTGTTGGTTATAATATTCAAGCCATGAAACACCTTTTGCATATTCTGACGGCTCGCACATTGCGCGGATGCGCTTCTTATCTAGCTCGTTTAATTCCTGCTTTATTTCTGATATACGATTTTGTTTTGTTAGTTCGGCCTTTTCCTCCTCGGTTTTCATAGGCGCGTAGCCTGCAAGATACCAGTTGCCGTCAATGTCGGACTGTACAACTTCCTGTTCGGTAAATCCAATTGACTTATAATATTCTCTATCTGCCCCAATACCAACTGCTACTAGTCCAACTTCTTCGTTTATAACTTTTGCGTATTTAATCATTAATACCCCCTTTACATGGAATAAACATTGAGCTATTACTTTGAAGAACTGCGCCGGAAACACCTTGAAACGAAGTAATTTTGTAAGTGTCATTTTTACTTAATTGAAAAACAACGTTATTATAAGTAGCTAAATTTGGAGCGCCTCCGCCGCTTGTATAATCTCCCATTTGTATATTATTAATATAAATAGTTACACCCATACCCTTGGTTGTAAACATAAGTCTAAAATAGCCATTACTTTCTGCGGTATAAGTTAGGCTATTACCCATAGATGGAAGAGGGATACTTATAGCTTTACTGTAATCAGGCATTCCCCACTCAACGCTCATATCCTTAAAGCTCTGTGCAGGGATTGTGTTACCTAAATCAACATTAGCTTTGATGTTTTTTAGCTGCTCAATTTCCGGCAAAATATTGTAAGGATTAACTTTAAGAGTTACCCCCTCCCGAGTTCGAAAGCTTCTCTACGAGTGCGTTTGGGACTATTTCGACAATTTCTTTTTCGGAAGAAGAAATCTTTTTATATGATTTATAAGGCATTACACTGGTATCTACCCACACATCATTAACCTGCATTTCGGAAGGTTCAGCCTTTTGAATATAAATTTTATTACTGTATATCTCAAGACCGCCTGTGTCAGGGTTATAAAACAAATTATAAGTGCCGTCTGCAAGGTCTGATATATCAAGTGAGACATCTTCGCTTACAGTATATGTTTCCCCGGATGCTGTTGTGCATACTGCCGGAGAATGCTGCGTTAATGTACCGTCTGATAATGTTATCAATGCAGCGTCACCGTTCTCATCTACGGGGCCGGAATTAAAACAAAATACAGGCAAGCTGCTGCCCGAACCGCCTGAGATATTTGTTTGAACATGAAAGTTGATTTTGTTTTTATTATCTATGGTTAAAAGCTTCTGCCATGAATTTTTATCTGAAAGAGCAGCATTATTTCCATTTTTTAATGAACGATAAACCGTAAGCTCGCCTGCATCATAGTCTATTACAATATTTCCAAGCATATATTGTGTAGTTACGGAATATTTAAAAAGCCCGGATTTACATAACGCACCGATAAATTGTTTTTTGGTATTTCCGTCCTCTAACTCGCCGTTAGGAAGCTCGCCCGCCAATTGAAGCACCTGATACAAAGAATACATTATATCTTGAATTTGTTCCGCAAGAACAGGGGTGCCGTCATTTGCATCAGCTTGCGATTCATTCTTTACATTTCCGTAAGGTAAATTTTCATCTCCTTTTACGGCATTTAAATAGCTTTCAAGTTTTTTCATGGTTATCCTCTAATAAATATAATAGGAAAAAGAATAGCTGAAGAACGACAAAAAAGGAATTTAAGCCAGGAGCATCTGGCTGAAATAACAAACCTACACAGAAATTATATAGGCTATATTGAGCGCGGAGAAAAACGAGCAACTCTTGATACTCTGTACCAAATAACCAAAGCCCTTAATATTTCATTTGAATGGCTGTTTAAAGGATTTTAAACAATTTTTTTACAAATCTACAATTTTTCTTTATTTTTATATCACGTTTTGATACTCTTGTTCCTAGGAGTATTTTATGAAAAAGTGTGAAATTTGCGGAAAATTATATGATGATAGCTTTGATAAATGCCCGCATAGTCATTTATTTGTCAGTTCTAATAAAAATACCGCTAATGAAATAATGAATGAAAAGGGTGTAATGTATGGATGTGGCGGTTGTTTACAGGTTATCCTTGCCTTTATTTGTTTTTTATTAGGCAGTAAAAATGAAATATTTTTTGGACTACTGATTTTATTAATTCTAACGAGTTGTATTACATGGTTAATCGCAGCAATAAAAATAAGCGAAGAAAATGAAGCTTCAAACTCAAAAATTAAAGTTTTAAAACAATTATCAGAAACATCATTGGATGACGAAACAATAAAAAAATACTACCTGATTAACGCACAGAATGACGACAGGAGAATAGAGCGAGCTAAATATGAAACTTTTTCATTCAAAAAATTAAATACAGAAAATAAATCCGCAGATGTATTAAATCAAGAAAAGACAAAAGTTTATCATACCACTTTAACTTCTTGTACTTGTCCGGATTTCAAAGAAAGAAATGTACCTTGCAAGCACATGTATCGTCTTGCTAATGAATTAGGTTATTTTTCTTTATACAAAGAAGAAGAAAGGGAACTAATAGAAAAATTATGGAGCATAAAAGATAATCACAAATTACTGACAACATTAATTGATGTTTTTTATCGCATTCGGGACAAAAAAGATAAATATTATGTTAAAACATCTCCGTCATTAAATAAACTTGCTGAATTTAATTTGATTAAATTTAAAGAAATTCCAGAACAGGAACTTATAAATATAAAATACAACACAAATGAATTAAAAGGAATATTACACGATAAAAACTTTAAGAATAGCATAACAAAAAAAGAATTAATTGAACTTTTTTTATCTAATAAAAAATTGATAAAAAATTTACCTAAAAATATGGTTCATGTTACTCTTACCTGCACCGACAAACAAAAAGAATATTTCACACAAACTTTAAATTATTTTTTGTATAATTAAGAAAATTACTTAATAAAAATACATGAACACTTTATTTGCTGCATGTATTTGATAATCTTTTACTATCAGCATAAATTTCAGGTTTAGGAATGGCGAATATAGAAGCTCGAAAAAATAAAGACGGGAAAATTGTATCATACCGCATAAAGGTGTATAAAGGCAGGGATGAACATGGTAAAAGACTTAAACCCTACACAAAGACTTGGAAAGTGCCTGAAAATTGGAGTGATACTAAAGTCCAAAAAGAGTTAAATCGTATTGCAACATTGTTTGAGGAAGAATGTAAAGGCGGTTTGATTGTAGACAACCGCCAAACGTTCTCTCAGTATGCTAAGTACGTTATTGATTTGAAAGAAAATGTAGAAAAGAAAAAACACCGAACTATCAAAAGATATAATGAGTTGCTGGAACGAATAAATATTGCAATCGGTCACATTAAATTAGTAGACTTAAAACCGCAGCATCTAAATCAATTCTATGAACAACTTAGTCAAAAAGGAATGAATTTAAAAACAAAAGGTTATCTAAGCCCCAAAACAATACTTGAATATCACAGATTAATTCATACAATATTAGAACAAGCAGACAAAGAGATGTTAGTACCTTACAATGCCGCCGATAAAGCGACACCGCCGGCGCAAGAAAAGAGAAAAGTTGCATTTCTTGACGATGAACAAGTAAGATATATTTTAAAATGGGTGACAAATGAACCTTTAAAATGGCAGGTTGTCATAAATCTATTGGCTTTTACCGGTGGACGACGCGGGGAAATAGCCGGACTAAAGACTAATAAAATTAACTTTAAAGAACATACAATACATTTTTCAGAAAGCTTGCTATATTCTTCGGAACGTGGAATGTATCAATCATCATTAAAAACAAATTCATCTGATAGAATATTAGAATTGCCCGAAGAACCTATGAGGCTAATAAAAAAATTAGTTAATGAAAATAAAAAAAATATTTTTAAACTTGGCAGTAAATGGGAAGATACAGGATATTTATTAACTCAAGATAACGGGCAGCCCATGCACCCTGATTCTATAACAGGTTATTGTGAAGATTTTAAAAATAAATATAATAAAATTATTATAGAAAAAAATAAAGATTTACCAAAAGATAAGCAATTAAAATTAATCCCTAAAATGAACCCGCATGCATTTCGGCATGCACAAGCAAGCATCTTAGCATATTATGGTGTTGATATAGTATCAATTAGCGGCTTTTTAGGACACGCAAATCCCAATGTAACTCAAACAATATACCAACACCTGTTTAAAAAAGCAAATTCTAAAATTGCTAAATTAAATTCGCACATATTATCAAACAGTCACCCAAAAGTCACCCAAAATGATAAAAAAATTAAAAACTTAAAAAATAGGGGTAAGGCTTAAAGCCCTATCCCTATTAGTATTTAATTGGTTGCGGGTGCTGGATTTGAACCAACGACCTTCGGGTTATGAGCCCGACGAGCTACCAGACTGCTCCAACCCGCGTTAAATTTTCTTACATCCTATTATTAAACGCTAAATTTTAAATTGCAACCCCTTATTTTAGGGACTTATATAGAAATTTCAAAAATAGAAAAGAGGCCACTCTAACTTGTTTTCGGGTCTCGGTAATATAAAATGCTGAAAAAGTTCAGGTTGGATTAGGATAGTTTTGATGGAATTTGCTACATCCACCTTATTTTATCTTATGAAATGCTGGGGTCATTTTGTCAAATGTACATATATATTTATAGCCCATATTAAGCAATTCAGCTCGAACATCCTCTATATGACAGTTCACATGTTCCGGTCTATGAGAATCTGTTCCTATTGTAATAATCTCTCCGCCTAGATCTTTATATAATCTCAAAATTTCACGAGAAGGAGTTAAATTATTTAATCTATATCTATAACATGATGTATTTATTTCAATACCTTTCCCTTGTGAGATCACTCTTTTTAAGATTTGCTCAACGATGGCTTCTATTTTTTCAAAGGGATAATCCCCTTTTAAATCATATCGGCGGATAACATCCAAGTGACCCAATACCGAGTAATCATCAAAATTATTAACCAATCTTAAAATTTCATCATAATACTGCTGGTTATACTCGTCTTGAGTTTTTCCAGACTGAAATTCCTGCGACCAAAACCATTTGTCATCTATCAAATGACAGGACATTAAGATAAAATCAAAATCAGCTTTTGAGAAAAACTCCTTAAAATACGGTATTGTTGACATTTGCATACCAAATTCCATACCCAGCTTAAGTGTAATTTTATCGGAATACTTTGATTTACATTTCAAGAAGTCTGTTTCATATGATTTGTATGGGAAACAAGGATCAATACCGGTTTCACAATCTAAATGATCTGTTATACAAATTTCATCAAGTCCGCAGGAAATAGCTGTCTTTACAACATCTTCCATCTTATAACTTGAATCGTCACTATAGCTTGTGTGCATATGATAATTTGTCAGCATAATTAAGATTTACAATAAAATAAGACAAAAATCAATTTTCTATTTCCTTATAGCACCCCAAGCCCTGATAGTACCGCGTTCATATTTTATAACATAAAAATTTCCTTTTTCATCATACTCAATAGAGGCTTCCATATTAACATAATCTTCTACAGGAGGCATCCCTGCCTTTGCTCGCTGTGCATTTGTTTTTGCTTTTTCTTTAGCTTCTTTTTTCAGTCTGCGTTTATTTTTCCTATCATTTAACCTATCTTGTTCACTATCATCTTCTTCTATTTTAAAAACAGGAATTATAGCTACAGGTTCTTTGCTCTGCAAAAGAATTAAAAAATTTCTTTCATCAGAAAGCGCTAATTCATAATGACCAGGTTTAATTACATTTCCCTCTCCATCATAAATAGGTTCAACAAGCGACAGGGTAGGATAATCAGACTCCCTTAAGGCATATCTGTATATTGCCTGGGACCCAAGCTCAAGCCCTGAGGTTACCTGGGGAGAAGGCGGATAAGGTCGAATATTCTGGTGCATCCAGGTATAATCAGTAAAAGCCCCTTCAAGCATTAGTCCAATTTCTCCAATAAATTTTTAATATTTTTTTTCATAATATCAAAACTTTTGCCAATAGCCTTTTCATGTCCTACAAATATTAATGACATATATGACTGGGAATTTCCAACACAATTTTCTTTTAGAAGAACACGGTAGCTTTCTCTCATAAGCCTTTTCAACCGGTTGCGTTTTACAGCTCTTTTGTGAGTTTTTTTACTTACAACAAAACCGGCAAGAGTCGGGTTATCATTCTTTTTTTTGAGCCCTGCAAAAAGAGTAACCCCGCCGCAGTGGAAGGAATTTTTTACTCTGTAAGTTGCAGTAAATGCAGCTTTTTTCTTTAACCTTAACTCTTTTTTTAACATAAACTTCCTACAACAATACAGCATGTCTAAATAAGACCTGCTGTAAAGTTAAAATCTATCCTGCATATTTATCAACAAATCTTGTGATATAATCCCAAGCTGCTAATATTATGCACGTTTTTTAGCAGTAATAGCTAATTTATGACGACCACGAGCACGACGTCTGTTAAGAACTTCTCTTCCGCCAGGAGTTGACATTCTTGCTCTGAAGCCGCTTACGTGTTGTCTTTTAATCTTTGTTCCTTCTAGTGTACGTCTCATTTCTTTATTCCTTTTTAATTATATTTGTCGTATAATTCTTATGTTAAATAAAAAATATTAATTAGTCAACACTAAAAGAGGGGCAGGTTACAGATTATGAACAAAAAAATCGGATTTATCGGATGCGGCAAAATGGCAAGTGCAATTATAAAAGGAGTTTTATCAGCCTGCTGCAAGCCGGATGTTGAAATTAAAGGTTCTGAGGTTAACTGCGAAATAGCGGAACTTGCACATAACAGGCTTGGTATTGAAGTACTTACTGATAACAGATTTTTAACAATGGACAGCGATGTGATTTTTATTGCAACAAAACCGAATTATGTAGCACAGGTTTTGGAAGAAATTAAAGATGAATTAACACCTGAAAAACTTGTTGTATCTATTGCTGCCGGCGTATCAACAAAAAAAATAGAAAATATTTTAGGGCATCAACGAGTTATCAGAGTAATGCCAAATACCCCTGCACTTGTAAAAGAAGGAATGAGCGGGGTTTGTAAAGGAGCTTATGCGACTGAAGATGATGCTGAATTTGTTATGAAACTTCTTTCAGGTATAGGTAAGTGTATTGAAGTTTCAGAAGATCAGATTGATATAGTAACAGCAATTTCAGGTTCAGGACCTGCATTTTTCTATCAGGTGATTGAGGATATGGCAAGAGCAGGCGAAAAACTAGGGCTTGATTATGAGAAATCGCTTATGCTTGCGACCCAGACCGCACTCGGCTCTGCAAAGATGATAGAAAACCGCGGCGAGTTAACAGTACAAACATTAATTGATAATGTTGCGACAAAAGGCGGATGCACTTTTGTGGGGATACAAACAATGAAAGAAGAAAACTCGGAAAAATTATTCTTTGATGTAATTGAAAAAACCACAATAAAAGCAAATGAACTTGGTAAATCCTAATCTGGTGCCGCGGCTCTATGGTTTTTCGCCAACTCCTTACAGCGGCAAACATTTGCTAATGGCAATCCAAAATTCCGCTATTGTTCTTTATTGAGGAATTTTCTTGGATAAATAGAATATAAAAGGTTTATTTTTCATTCATACAGACTTTCCGGTAAATAAAGCAAAAAATATTTTTTACACATTTTATAATATTATTCGAGGTCTAAATGAAAATAAATTCAATAACTTTTACACATACAAACAGCAATCTTGCCCCTAAAAAGCAGCAGGATAAAAAATTAACTTACCAAAACCTTTCAACTGCCGAAAAAATATACGCAGGAGTTTCTGCTGCTGGGATTATAGGACTTACAATACTGGCAATTTCACAGGGGAAAAGGATTAAAAATCTAAAATTGCAAAAAGCTGCGCCGGAACAGGTTTCAGAACAGTGTCCTGTAAAACTACGGACAGCCGAAAAACTTTTACCTTATAAAATAGTAAACATCAAGGAAAATCAACTTTACCAAAACTTTATAGAAGCTAAAACAACATTTATTGACTTCTTAAAAAATTCAAAGGAAGATGCTAAAGCGATAAAAGAATTTCTATTTTCTGTAACATCTGACAAAAAAGCCTCACAGGAGTTTATAAAAGAAGCAATTTCCGATCCAAGACAGACAATACCTAATCTAAAAATTTTAAAAGAAAAAATAGGCGGCGAAAAGAACCTTATAGAATGGCTTCAGGCACCTGAAGGTTATCAGGAAGCCTACCATAAATACATTGAAAATCTGGCAGAGAAACCCGAAACAACATTTCAGGATTTATTTAAAATTTCACCTGACTGGCATTTACACTCACTAAAAACTATGTTCAAAAACGAAAACTTCAGCTTTGGAAAACTGCCGGAAGAATTTCAACAACTGGGAGATTACAGTCATTTTGCAGAGTGGATAAACCAACAGAATTATAACGATAAAGAACGCCTCCTTCTTGAATACGGAGGGAAGTTTATGGCTGTAACAAGGATTAATGAGGGGAAATCCGGCAAAATTCCTTATCTAATTGAGTTTGGCACAGGTCCGGATACAAAAAGATATATTCTTAAGGTTCAGCAGAGCTGGGGATGCGATACTCCGTATGCAAAAGAAAACCTGGCTTATAAATCAGACTCTGCCTTTATGAATGCGCAGATGGATTATTATTTAACTCTGCATAATTGTAAAAACAGTCCGAAATTCTATTACTTTGACTATAAATCAAATTCCGGTCTGTATGAATTTCAGGAAGGGAATAAGGTCAGCGGAATTGAAAACATTCTTGATGCAAACAGGCGGCTAAAAGATCTCAATCAGTTAGGTATCTATTACAACGATGCCTGCAGCTGTAATTTTATAGAGAAAAACGGCGTGTTAAAAGTAATCGATATTGGAGATTCCAGTTTTATAGATCCTTTAAGACCCGGAGCAAAGGGATATAATCTTCAAACTCCAAACTGGTGCGGCGCAGGGCTGCCAAACCTTAGCATGACTCTAACTTAATGTAACAGTTTTTGACGGCTTAATGCAGACGTGCAGAGGCTCATCTTTTCTACTGCAACTCATTTCCCGTTCTTTATCACAGAATTTTCTTATACATTTAAAAGACCGAAATTTCTGCTTCTGATAAAAATTCCACAATATTTTTAATTGACGGGGCTTTTTTACCGGAAAAAATAAACCCCTGATGAAGCCCCATTATACAAGCAGGACATAGCGTAAGCAGCACATCAGCTCCGGTTAAAGCAGCATTTTCAGCTTTCTTTTTTGAAATTTCACGTGAGAGTTTAGCATTTTTCAAGGCAAATTCACCTGCAAAGCCACAGCACTCATCATACCCGTTCATTTCAATATATTCAAGATTTTCACATTTTTCCAGCAGAGGTTTTAAAAATTTATCACTCTCAAGATGGCAGGGTTTGTGAAAAGTAACCTTCTGAGGGGATTTGAAGCTGAATTTTATATTCTGCTCTGCAATAAAATCAAGTGCATTTTTAACATTCTTGCAGCCGTAACTTTTTAATGTATGTTCGCAGCTTGCGCAATCTGTCAAAATATAATCATATTCACAGTCCATTAGTTCAAGGTTATGTTTTTTTACATCTTCATAACGCTCCATATTCCCGCTGGAAAGAAACGGCAGCCCGCAGCACTCAAAATTCCGTTCAATCAATTCAACATCAAGATGGGACAAGATAGTTTTGAGCGCATTTTCAACTTTAGGATAAACTTCATTCACACAGCCTTTAAAATAGAGGAGTTTAAGGCAGGCTTTGCCATTATTCGGGTAACAAATGGAACCTGCCGGTAAAGAAGCTTGTTTCTGCTTTGTTTGGAAGAAGACCGAACGGGGTAGGAGCGGGAATTTTCTAAAAAAGTTCAAGAAATTTCCAAATACAAATCTTGACTCCAGAAATTTTTCAAGCCTGCCTTGAAAAGTCTTTTTAGCACATTCATATTTTGCAGTATTAAATATATCGCATACATTAATGCTGCTCGGACAGAAGTTTGTACATTTTCCGCATTTTAAACACATATCCAAATACTTTTCGATATTACGATTCAGTTTTAAGTCACCTTTTAAAACACCGTCAAGCATCACAAATTTTCCCCGGGATACTGCGCAGTCGTTACCGGTCAGCTTATACACAGGACAAACAGACTGGCACAACCCGCATTTTGAACATTTATTTATATCTTCGGCAAAATCTTCCAGCTTTTTCATAATATAATCATATCACGTAAATTAATTACCATGGATAATCATATAACAGATATAAGCATTTTTTCAAACACACTACTCCTATGAAAAACCAACACCATTCAAACCTCGGTAATTGTACGCATCAAGAAGCGCAATCCTTTAGAAACAAATTTTACTAAAGCTTTTTCTTGTGCTAAATTCAAGATTATACAATTGCACCATGGCTGGCATCCTGAACATTCTTCGCGTATTTTGCGAGATAACCCGATTTAACTTTTGGTTCAAACGGTTTTAATCTTTTACGGCGGACTTCAAGTTCTTCATCAGAAACACAAAGCTCGATTGAGCGCGTATTAATATTAATTTTTATAATATCGCCGTCTTTTACTAATGCGATTCCCCCGCCGTTTGCAGCCTCCGGACAAATATGACCTACACAAATACCTCTTGTTGCTCCGGAAAAACGCCCATCCGTTATGAGTGCACATTTTTTACCTAAACCTTTTCCAACTAAAAGGGAAGTTGGAGCAAGCATTTCTCTCATGCCGGGTCCGCCTTTAGGTCCTTCATACCGGATTACAATTACATCGCCTTCTTTAATTTTATCCCCTTCCAGAGCAGCCATTGCGGCTTCTTCACTATCGAAGGTTTTTGCATAACCCTCAAACTCATAGCATTCAGGTGCAACTCCGGAAGTTTTAATTACACACCCGTCTTTTGCAAGGTTTCCGTACAAAACAGCAAGCCCGGACTGTGTATAAGTTGATTTTTCATAAGGAGGAATTATCTCAGTATCAACCCAAGCACTATTGGCAATCTCTTTAACAGACAATCCCGAAGCAGTCTGGGTATCGACAAGAAAATTTTCCAGTGATTTAATAACAGCAGGAACCCCGCCTGCATTGTGAAAATCAGTCATTGTCAAGGTTGATGACGGATTAATTTTAACTATCTGGTGAATTTTTGCGCTTAAATCCTCGAAATCATTAAGCGTAATATTAATCCCGCCTGCATTTGCAATAGCAAGAATATGCAAAAATGTATTAGTAGAACCGCCAAGCGCTAAATCTGCGGTAATAGCATTTCTAAGACTTTCACGCGTAATAATATCCGAAGGTTTTAAATCTTTTTTTACAAGTTCAACAACCTGCATTCCGCTTTCAAAGGCAATTCTGCGTTTTTGTGCAGACACCGCAGAAGCAGAGGAACAATACGGAAGGCTCATACCTATAACTTCTGTAAGACATGCCATAGTATTGGCAGTATACATTCCCTGACATGCGCCGGCAGAAGGACAGGAATTTTCTTCAAGAGCAAGAAGGTGTTCCTCTGAAATCTCGCCATTTCTAAATCTTCCAACCGCCTCAAAAGAACCTGTAACCATAGTAAGCTTATTTTCTCCTCTGCACATACCATCAAGCATAGGTCCGGCAGTAACTATAATTGCCGGAATATTCAGCCTCAATGCACCGATGAGCATTCCTGGTGTAATCTTGTCACAATTTGAAAGAAGTACAATCCCGTCCAGTTGATGAGCTCCAGCTACACTTTCTACACAGTCCGCAATCAAATCTCTTGAAGGCAGAGAGTATCTCATACCGCTATGCCCCATCGCTATCCCGTCACAAATTGCAGGCACACCAAATACAAAAGATTGTCCTCCTGCCGTATGTATACCCTTCTCAATCTGGCGTTCCAAATCTCTCATTCCGATATGTCCCGGTACTAAATCAGAAAAAGAGCTTGCTACACCTATAAACGGAGCATCCATATTCTTACGGCTGACGCCTGTTGCCATTAACAATCCGCGATGCGGAGTTTTAGCTATACCTTTTTTTATATTGTCACTCTTCATAGGAATAATTATACGCCAAATTGTTTTATAATTCTATAGATAATTTGTTTTTTCTCATATGGTAGTTGCTTGATTATATCAAACATTTCCGCTTCCAAATCCTTTTCGTTTTTCAAATATTCGTAATTAAAAAAATCCTCAGGCGAAGCACCAAGCTTTTCCATAATTCTTAATACGGTCAACATTGATGGAAAACTTTTACCGTTTTCAATATTACTTAAAGAAGAAGGCTCAATCCCTATTTGTTCACAAAAATTTTCCTGAGTTAAGTTATTTTTCTTTCTGATTTCTTTTATTTTTTTGCCGATAAGAAGCTTCTTTATATCCATACAAATTTCCTTTTTATATAGCATAACTATATTTGCAATCAATTTGTATAGTGTTTACACCATATTTTCTATTGACTTTTAATGCAAACACGTTATAATAATAATGAGAACTACATATTTTATGGAGATTTATAATGTTTACAGCAAAAAGCAACATCAAAACAGAAGCGCCAAATTATTTTGGGCGTCGGAAAATCGTGGTGACACCATACAGGTCGGGCGCTGCCGCTCACAGAATGCCCTACCGAAAATTTTGCTTCACATTAGCGGAAGTTTTTTCAACACACTTTACTGGTCAACGTAAGTGCGCGTTTACATTAGCTGAAGTTCTTATCACCCTCGGCATAATCGGAGTGGTTGCCGCAATGACACTGCCGGCATTAATAAATAACTACAAAAAAGCACAGACTGTCAGCCAGCTTAAAGCATCTTATTCAATCTTATCGCAGGCAATTAAACTATCTGAGGTCACCAACGGAGAAGTAAAATACTGGAATTTCAACCTAAGTTCAGAACAGTTTTTTGAAAAGTATCTGAAAGGATACCTGAAGATGCAAAAGACATCAACACTTGGAGAAGCAAAAAAACAAATAACCTACAAATGGATTAATAATGAACCTGTAGGCGGGGGCTATAAAGAAGAAGTTGCAAATAGTTACAGAGGAAATCTTGCAAATGGAAGTTTGTTTTACGTTCATAGTGCAGGCGGCTACTCTACAACACTAATGGTAGATATAAACAGTTACAAAAATCCTAATAAGGTTGGTATAGATATGTTCCATTTTGTAATACTTCCGGAATATGGATTAGTACCATGGGGATTTGCCACCGAAAACATTGAGTCCAATGATCCTGATTTGCAAGGGCAGGCTTCTTTCGGAAAAACATATGATAGGGATAAGCTTACCGGAACCAGTTCTGCATATGCTTGTAATGCCGCAAAAAGAGGACGCTGGTGTACGGCATTAATTATGAGCGACGGATGGCAAATCAAACCTGATTATCCTTGGTCTAACTGACAAATATTAAAATCATCATCCCACTCAATTGAGCCTTTAAGCTCAATGTTATGATAATGATAAGGATTTTCAATGTATTGCGGATTAAAAAGCCCGGCAGAATTAAGCCGTTTAATTATTTCCGGCAATAGTTTTGTACTTCCGGCAATAGTTCCGTCCTTTGATGCGGCTTTTTTCCCGTCGTAATAGATTGTTTCTCCGGCAAATTCAAACTCTTTCAAATTACTATAAGCAACAGGCAAGCAATCGCTTACAAGCAGAATTTTATCATCAGGCTTGCATTTAAAAAGGAGTTTTAAAGCCTCATCTGAAACATGAACTCCGTCACCTATAATTTCAGTATAAATATTATCATTAATCAAGGCAGAAAGCGCAGTTGATTTTCCGCGGTGTGAGATACCTTCCATAGCATTAAAAGTGTGTGTCACGCCGCTGCATCCTGCCAAGTCACCTCCAATACAGTGACCTGCCTGAACCTTCACCTTCTTAGCAGCAAGATAATCAATAAGCCCGCCGTCAAACTCCGGAGCAAGTGTAACTATTTTAATGAAGTCATCTTCAATAAGTTTGTAATTTTCTACGGTCGGTTTCATAAAATAAACCGGGTTATGAATACCCTTTTTCTTTTCATTTAAGAAAATTCCTTCAAGATGAATACCTAAAATCTTTGCCATTCCAGCTGATTGACGTGCAGCAGCTTCTTTAATAACAGCTATTGCTCGTTTTGTATTTTCAACATTATCAGTAACAATTGTCGGAAAAATTCCGCCAATACCATACTTTAAAATTTTTTTTGACAAATACAAAACATCATCAACAGCGGCTTTGTTAAAATCAACACCAAAGGCGCCATGAAAATGCTGTTCAATTAAAAGTTTTGTTTTCAAAATATCCTCTCCTGGTTGCTCGTGTTTAACGGGTCTACACTCTCCTTGTCTTGGATTATTGCTCCACTCGGACAAGAGCTCATTCGCATTGTCCTCATTACTTCGGCGTTCCGCTTCACTTCAGCCTACGCAAAATCCACCTCAGCTCGCAATCCGCCTTTTGGCTGCTCGCGTTTAACGGGCCTACACCGCCGTCACCTGCGTGCCGCCGGTTCGCCCTCAGTTCGCAATCCGCTATATGACACTACCCTCAAAAACTTTTCGGGCTTCTTCCCGGTCATCAAAATGTATTGTACGGTCTTTTAATATCTGGTAGTCCTCATGACCTTTGCCGGCAATAACAACAACATCATTATTTCCTGCAATAGATTTTAACAAGGCAATAGCATGTCCTCTGTCCGGTTCAACTGTAACTTTATCAGGATTAGTTGACTTAAGCCCTGCTATAATATCAGTTATAATAGCCTGCGGGTCTTCGCTTCTTGGATTATCACTTGTTATAACGATTTTATCTGCAATTTTTTCGGCAATTGCACCCATTTTCGGACGCTTTGTAGCATCTCTGTCGCCGCCGCAGCCGAACAGGCAGATAAGTTTGCCGTCTTTTGGCGTAATTTCTTTAGCTGAGTTAAGTACATTTTCCAAACCATCAGGAGTGTGTGCGTAATCAACAATTACTAACGGTTTTTTAGCAACAACTTCAAATCTTCCGGCAACCCCTTTGACGTTTTCAAGAGCCTTTAGAGAAACTTTTAAGTCAATGCCCATAGCAATTGCAGCTGTAACTGCTGCAAGAACATTATAAACACTGAACATCCCGTTCATATGCAGATTGACCGGATATTCACCGTCTTTTGTTACAAGCGTAAATTCTGCACCGTTCAGGGAAAAATTAATATCTTTTGCGGTTATATCCGCCGGCTTTTTCACACCGTAAGTAAATGTCCTAACGCCTTCAGGTATAGATGAAAGAAACCTTTCTGCATAATCATCATCAGCATTAACTACAGCAAAAGGTATTTTAGGGTTTTCATCACCTTCAAGCGGCATTGAATTTGCAAGACCTCTAAACAACAATGCTTTAGCATCAAAATAATTATCCATTGTAATATGGTAATCAAGGTGATCCTGGGTTAAATTTGTTAATACCGCACCATCAAAACGGCATCCGCCGACTCTGTTTTGTTCAAGAGCGTGAGAACTTACTTCCATAACAACATTATCGATTTTTTCAACATCTTTAATCATCCTTAATGTTGCCTGTAACTCAGGAGCCTGAGGTGTTGTATGTTTTGCATCCCGATATTCACCGCCGGAGGAAAGCTTATACCCCAGGGTTCCTATTAAAGCACATTTTTCACCGTTTTCCTCAAAGATTTTTTGGATTAAATGGGTAACTGTTGTTTTCCCGTTTGTACCGGTAATACCTATTAAATTAATGCCTCTTGACGGGCTTGAATAAAATCGGTCTGCTATATCTGCAATTTTATGACGTGTTGAAGTAACGACAACCTGCGGGATTTTCCTATCTGCATCAACTTTTCTTTCAACGAGTAAAGCAGCAGCACCGTTATCGATTGCATCTTTTGCATATTCATGCCCGTCAGTGTATTCTCCTGTCAAGCATACAAAAATATCACCCTTTTTCGTTGTTTTTGAATTATAAGAAATTCCTGAAATTTCAACATTTTTGAAATTTACTAAATCTTTGTAGTCTAAATGCTCAATCAACTCGTCTAATTTCATTATTTATCTCCTTAACTAATTAACTTTTTTAGGTGCCGGAACTTTATCCGGTTTCAAATTCATAATTCTTGCAACCTGGGTGGTTACCTCATGGAAAACAGGTCCGGCAACAGTATTTCCCCATATTGCCCCGACTTTTGCACTGTCAACCATAACATATACAAGGATTTGCGGATCTGAAGCCGGCAGAAATCCTATTGTTGAGGTATAAGTAAACGGCGTGTATCCTGATGAATTTTCTTTAGGTTTCCTTGAAGTCCCCGTTTTTGCAGCAACATTATATTTATCCATTTTTATTACAGAGCGTCCATGGTTTACGCTCGCAGCAAGAAGCCTTGTGACCGAATGCGCGGTTTCAGGAGAAAGAACCTGTGTACGCTGAACTTTTAAAGCTTCTTCTTCCGGTGAATATTTTATAACATGCGGAGTAACTCTCACTCCGTTATTTGCCAGCGCCTGCACAGCCGAAATCATTTGCATAGCAGTAACAGATGTTCCATATCCATAAGACATTGTAGCAAGTATCCCCTGGTCCCAGTTGCCGTAGTAAGGCAGAAGCCCTGAAGATTCCCCGGGCAAATCAATACCTGTTTTGGCACCAAACCCGAATTTTTTAAGCATATCATAAAACTCTTTCGGAGTCATTGTTCGGGCAATATTTATAGCACCTATGTTGCTTGAATGTTCAAATAAATATTCAAGTGAAATATGTCCCGGATAAGGATGCACATCATAGTCATAGTTTTTAATTTCCCAGTTGCCGATTGTGGTTTTTCCGGTATCCAGAACTGTTGAGTGCTCATTAATCTTTCCAAGCTCCATTGCACTGGCGACTGTGATTATTTTAAAAGTAGACCCCGGAGGGAAAACATCTGTCAATGTCCAGTTTTTAATTTGAGCCTGGGTTGCATTCTTATAATTATTAGGATCATAAGTAGGGTAAACAGCATACGCCAGGATTTCCCCGTTCTTTGGATTCATAACCAGAACGGTGCCCCTTAAGGCTTCTTTTTCCTTAACCATTTTTTCTATTTCTTTTTCGCAAACGTGCTGGATTGCAGCATCAATGGTTAAGGTTACATCCTGACCTTTTGGGTTTGTAGCTGTAGCTACAGGATCGGTTGTAAAATCATAAATAATTTTACCTTTTTGTGTTCTTTGGAACTTAACTTCATTTTCAACGTGTTCAAGTTTATCTTTTGCTGTATATTCAACCCCGTTTGCAATATCTGCATCAAAATTATAATAACCGAGAACATGTGCGGCAAGGCTTCCTTGAGGATATTCTCTTGTATTTTTTTTATCAAGGCTTATAGCTCTCAGATGAAGTTTTGCAATAGCTTTAGCAGTATTCCTGTCAATATCTTTTTTTACAGCAATAATCTGGCTTGAGCTGTTAAGCTTTTTCAATAGAGCTTCTTTTGATGTTTTCAGAATAGGAGCAAGTTTTTTTGCAATCACCTCCGGAGAAGATTCATCTTCATCGTAATCCGCACGACGCGCAAAAACATTATAAAAAACATTATCTGTTGCAAGCTTGATACCGGTACGGTCATAAATATCGCCGCGGACTGCAAAATTCTGTCCTGCGCGCTGATTTCTGGCTTTTACCCTGTATTTTTTAATATCGATTACCTGAATAAAAAACAGGTGGATAATTAAAGCAACCGCAAACAGAATAAAAAGAATATATAACCAGCCGAGAACTCCGTCAAATCTTTTTTGTCTTTTATCAACCGTACGCTGGTTTTCAGCACGTCTTTCTCTCACGTTGTCATCTCCCTAGTAACTAATATTTTAGCATAAGGAATTTGATAAATAATTAAATATTAACTAATCTTAACGCACAATTATGCTATAATATTTTTATGAAAAAATTATTAATTATCTTGGGATGTTTAAGTATTGCACAAACTGTTTACGGTCTGGATATAGTGTATCCGAATTATAATGCAGTAACAATAGCAGCTCCGTCATCATTTTTTATAGGCTCGGCAGATACAGATAAGCCGCTTACAATAAACGGAAACACTGTACCTGTTCATCCTTCGGGAGGATTTGCTTATGTTGTGCCGCTCAGTATCGGAAAAAATACATTTAAAATAAAATCAGGAACAGAAGAACTAAACTATGTAATAATGAAACCGCCTGCCCCACCGGCAGTTACGTATAAAGCACCGGAGCTTAAAGAATTTGAAAATTTAAAATATGCCCTGGTAACTAATGATAAATCCCCTCTTCGTTCAACTCCGGTTGACAGCGGGATAAACAGGATTGCACACCTTCAGAAAAATATGCCTCTGGTTATAGATGGTGAAAAGGGGAATTTTTACAGAGTTATACTTGGCAGCCAAAAGACCGGATGGATTTGGAAAGGCAATGTAAAACTCGAAGAAAGCGGGGAGTCGCTTGCTGAATTAAAAGGTTACGATTATATAGATTCTGATGAATTTTTTATCTTTGTATTTCACCTGGATAAAATGACACCATTTGAACTCGTTGAATCCAGCCCTTTTTTAATAAAGTTCTATAATGTTAAAAACTATCCCGATAATACATATGTAATGGATTTTCCTGTAGAAAAATCCATGCAAAAAGGCAAACTTCTGGGCTACAGCGGGCAATTCAGCGGAACGGACTTTATTTTAAAAATAAGAAAGCCTGTTATTACAGATGAAAAACAACCGCTAAAAAACATTAGAATTGCAGTAGATGCTGGTCATGGAGGTTCTGAAAGAGGAACAACCGGCTGCCTTGGGGATAGGGAAAAAGATGTAATGCTTGAATATGCAAAACTTCTGGAGCACGAGCTTAAAAAACGCGGTGCAGATGTAATAATGACAAGAAAAGGAGATGACTATAAAGACTTAAACGAAAGAGTTGAGTTAGCAAACAGCGAGAATGCTCTTTTCTTCATAAGTCTTCATGGCAATGCGCTTCCGGATGGAAAAGATCCAAATGCAAACAGCGGAACAGGGATTTATTACTATTACAATCAGGCAAAACCTCTTGCTGATGACATAATTAAAGAAATGACTTCCCAGCTTGGAATGAAAAACGATAAGGTACGACAGCAAAGTTTTGCAGTGATAAGAAACACAAATGCACTTAGTATTTTAATTGAAATAGGCTATATGATTAACCCATCAGACAATGCAAAAATGATAAATAAAGATTTCCAAAAGAAAACAGCAAAAGCTATAGCCGACGGTATAGAAAATTTCCTTAAAAATTAAAATCAAAAAGTTCTGCTATAGTCAAATTCAGCGCATTTGCAATTCTTGCAGCATTATCAATTGTCGGGAAAAATTTTTCCCGTTCAATTGCACTTATAGTCGTCCTGTGCACTTCTGCAAGTTCTGCCAGCTGCTCCTGGGACATTCTTCGTTTAGCCCGTTCTATCCTGATTTTCTTAGCAAAATTCTCTGCAAGTTTTTCTATATCTATAGCCATATGACTATAATAAAGACTTGACAGAATTTAAGCTACAGTGTATAATCTATATATGAGATTATACTATTCAAAAGTAGAATATAAAAATAAATTTGAATAATAAAAAAGCATTTGGACGGATGGAGGTTTAAACTTAATGGATAACGAAAGGTTTGAAAGTATTAACCAGCAAATGATAAATGACTTAAAAGAAATTGATAAAAAAGAAGACTTTAAATTAAACAATAACAATCATCTAAATACTACCCAGAGTAACAAGACAGAAAAAACCGAATAAAAATCAAAGGCGGGATTTAAAATTTTTTAAATCCCGCCTTCTTTTTATAAAAATTTGATTAATTGTTTTTAATATAGTTTAGAAGAGTTCTGACACCTGCACCTGTTGCGCCTGCAATAAACTCTTTCTGCGGTTTTTCTAAAAACGCAGTTCCTGCAATATCAATATGAACCCACTTCGGTCCGTCCACAAATTCCTGAAGGAACACACCTGCTGCAGAAGCGCCGCCCATTCTGGATCCGGTATTTTTCATATCAGCAATATCAGATTTTAAACTTGACATATAATCCTTGAACATAGGAAGCTGCCAGGCAGGTTCGCCTGATTCATTTCCGGTTTTTATGATTTTTGAAATCATCTCTTCATCATTACCCATAACTCCGGCAGCGTAAGTTCCGAGAGCTACAACACAAGCTCCGGTCAGGGTTGCAATATCAATAACTTCATCAACTCCGAGTTCGCAGGCATAACACAGTGCATCCGCAAGAGTTAACCTTCCTTCTGCATCGGTATTATCTATTTCAATTGTTTTACCGTTTTTAGCTTTTAAAATATCCCCTGGTTTATATGAAGTTCCGGAAGGCATATTTTCACAAGCTGCAATAATACCATGGACTTCCATATCCGGCTCAAGCTCCTTCAAAGCTCTCATAACCCCGAGGACACATGCTGCACCGGACATATCATCTCTCATTGTAAGCATTGAAGATGCAGGTTTTAAATCCAAACCGCCGCTGTCAAAACAGATACCTTTACCTATGATTGCAATTTTCTTTTTAGGATTTTTGCCTGTATATTTCATATGTATAAACATAGGCGGCTGCACACTGCCTTTTGCAACAGCAAGATATGCACCCATACCCATTCTTTCAACAGCATCTCTATCATAAACCTTTGTTTCAACCCCTTCAATATTTGAGGCAATCTGGGCAAGTTTAGACGGAGTAGCAAAATCAGCCGGCTCATTTGAAAGATTACGGGCAAACTCAAGAGCTTTACCAAATATAATACCTTCTTTAACCTCTTCTTGCGAGAATTTGGCAAAAGTAATTTCATCAACACGCGGAGCTTTTTCTGTTTTATATTTATCAAAAGCGTAATCAGCAATTAAAGCACCGATTGCGGCAGATTTACCGTAATCACAGTTTACATCAAAGTCAAAGCAGGCATTTTTTGCATGAATCTGCTGTAACTTTTTAACTGCTTTTGCAACAGCTTCTCTCATTTTGTTTGCATTAAATTCTTCTTTTTTACCAAACCCGACAATAAGAATTTTATCGGCAGCGATTTTTCCAAATGTATGCAAAAGATAAGTCTGACCAAATTTTCCTTCAAAATGATCCTTATCAACCGCGTAAGTATTTGCAATTTCCTGAGAAGTTTTTTCACCTTCAAACTGGTTGATTACCAGAACTTCACAAGGCTGATCTTTTACTTCTTCTAAAACTTTGATTTCCATAAGTATCTCTCCTTCTTCAAGTAAATTATAGCACTTTATTACAACTTTGTAAATTTATTTGAAGCTTTGGCAAAATTCATCCTTGACAAACATTAACAAGAATATGCAGATTACACCCCGAATTAACAGAACAGCACCCACTCCGGCTGCACAACAAAAATCAATAAGCTTTAACGGGCTTATGCGAATAGATCCTAAAACTTATTCACCCCTGGACAGCTGGTTTTTTAGAGATTATGATACATTGAAAACGGCATCGGATGAAATAAAAAGTTCATTTCCGCAAGGTGCTGAAATATTGGATTATGCCTGCTCAAACGGTGAAGAAACTATATCTTTAAAAGCTTTACTGCCGGATGAAAAATACAAAATCATAGGATTTGATACAAGCGAATCCGCATTAAAGCTTGCTAACCGCGGGGTTTATACTGTATTTTCACACTGGTATGACTCATTCCTTCTGCCTAATTCTTTTCCAAAAAAGAAAGAAGCACAAATCAAAGACAGCTTTTATTATATTATGGAGGAAACTTTTCCTGAAGCGCAGGACAGATTGATTAATAACAAAAAATGCTATTTTGAAATAAAAAAAGCACTGCCTGATTTTATAGAAAAATTTTTCTGCATAATTCCCGAACAAAAAAATTCAATTGATATTAGAAGAGGAAATATTAATAATTTGGATAAATACAGATCAAGTAGTCCTGTAGGTGCTGTATTTTTCAGAAATGCTCTATACCAGATGGTTGGAAATGATTTGAATGAAACTATAGAACAAAGAAAAATATCTTCGTCTTCTTATGATAAAAAAGCTATAATAAATGATTTTGTTGATAGATTATATTCAAGACTTGAACGCGGCGGGGTTTTCGTAATAGGCGACCACATTAAAGATCATCTTTTTCTTGCAGATAAACAAACCCCTGATGAAGAAATAATCTTATTCAAAGACACTCCTTTTTTCAATCCTGAAGAAAAACTTCACAGACAGGCTTCTTTTTTAAGACTGTTTAAAGAATCTCCGCTAAAAACTGCACTTGAAAAGGATAAAAGATTTAAACCAATAGGTTTTTCAAAAACCAGCCTGCAAACCGGCGGGAAAAAGGTTAAAGTTGCAACTGTCTGGAAAATTTTAAAATAAAAATTTCTCAAAATATGTTTTAATTTCCTACTATACAAAATCCCCATGTCATGATAAAATATAAACAGATGTAGTAGGTAAATATTTTTTGGAAATATATGCAATGACGCAACTTTCAGCTAAATAGCAAGTTTCAGCCCGATAGGATATATGTATCGGGAATTGCATGTATTATAAAAAAATAGAAAAGGATAAGGTAAAACTTAATGGAATTTTTATTAATTCTTGCGGTTATTGCAGTAATAGCCTTAATCGCTGTGCTGATTATCCAGCAAAACAAGATGAAAAGCGTTGTAGTTAGCATCCAGAAGGACAAAGACGCTCTTGAAGAAAAAGAAAAAATCTTATTCAAAGAAGCTAAAATTAAAGCAATCGAAGAACTTCAAGACGACAGAGAAAAATTAAACGAAGAAGAAAGAGAAAGAAGACAAGAGTTAGCAAGATTAGAAGCTAAACTCACAAAAAGAGAAGATATGCTTGAAGATAAAATTCAGGAATACACAGAAAAAGATCTTCAGGCTCAAAGAAAAATTGATGAATTATTAGAAAAAGAAGATTACCTTGCAGAAATCGTACAAAAACAAACTGCAGAGCTCGAAAGAATTGCAGGAATGACTGCTGAAGAAGCAAAAAATATGCTTCTTGAACAGCTAAAACACGATTTAGCGCAGGAGCAGATGACATTAATTCGTGAAAACGAAGCAAAAATAAAAGAAACTTCACTGGAAAAAGCTAAAGAAATTCTCTCAACAACAATGCAGAGATGTATGATTGAACAGGTTGTAGAAACAACGGTTTCTGTAGTTGCATTGCCAAATGATGAGATGAAAGGCCGCATAATCGGACGTGAAGGCCGTAACATCAGAGCTCTTGAAACCTTAACCGGTGTCGACTTAATCATTGATGATACTCCGGAAGCTGTTGTATTATCAAGCTTTGATCCGGTACGAAGAGAAGTAGCAAAACTTGCGCTTGAAAAACTTATAGTGGACGGACGTATTCACCCTGTACGAATCGAAGAAATGGTTGAAAAAGCTAATGAAGAGATTGAAAAGAAAATCTGGACTGAAGGTGAAAACGCAGCACTAGATATGGGCGTTATGGGTTTAAACAAAGAACTCATAAAAACTCTCGGCAGACTTTATTACAGAACAAGCTACGGTCAGAATGTTTTAAAACATTCTCTTGAAGTCGGTCATATCGCAGGAATGCTTGCTGCCGAGCTCGGTGCAAATGTAGCAATAGCAAAACGTGCCGGACTTTTACACGATATAGGAAAAGCAGTTGACCAAACTCAGGAAGGTACACATATCCAGTTAGGCGTAGAACTTGCTGCAAGATACGGAGAAAAACCTGAAGTTATACACGCGATTGAAGCCCACCACGATGACGTTGTTGCAAATACAATAGAAGCAGTTCTGGTAAAAGTTGCCGATGCAATTTCAGCAGGCAGACCGGGAGCCAGACGTGATACACTCGAAATTTATATCAAACGTCTGCAAAAAATTGAAGAAATTGTTAACAGCTACAACGGCATTAAACAATCATTTGCAGTTCAGGCAGGTCGAGAAGTTAGAATAATCGTTCAGGCTGAAATGTTTGATGATTTAGCATCTCAAAGACTTGCCAGAGATGTCGCAAAACGAATTGAGGATGAACTTGATTATCCTGGTCAGATCAGGGTAACAGTTGTCCGCGAATTTAGAACAACAGAAATTGCGAAATAGCCGGAAATTTCGGCAAACGTCGAGTAAGCCCGGTTTTCCGTACTATACGGAACGGGCAAAACCCCGGCGAAGAATAGGAATAAATAATGGGTGATGAGAAGAAAACATTAAAAATTTTATTTTTTGGAGATTTGGTAGGTAAACCTGGAAGGTTCGGTTTAAGGGATTATCTTGCAGAACTTCAAGCTAAACCTGATTTTGTCATCGCCAATGTTGAAAACGCATCTCATGGTTTTGGTCTTACTGAAAAAAATTATAATGACATTTCCGGCTATGGAGTTGATTGTATGACATCCGGAAATCACATTTGGGATAAGAGAGATATTTTTACCTACATTGAAAATGCACCTAAGCTGCTGCGTCCAATAAATTATCCTGCCGGAACTCCAGGAAACGGCTCCGGAATTTTTGAGGCCGAGAACGGGGTGAAGGTCGGAGTTATTAGTGTTCTTGGCAGAGTTTTTATGAATCTCGTTGATTCCCAGTGGGAAATTGTTAAAGATGAGATAGAAAAGATAAAAAAAATTACGCCGATAGTTATAATTGATTTTCACGCAGAAGCAACTGCTGAAAAAATTTGTTTTGCAAAATACTGTTCAGAACTTGGAGCAAGTGCATTTTTTGGCACGCATACACATGTTCAGACAGCAGACGAAAGTATTATTAATAATATGGGATACATTACAGACGCCGGTTTTTGCGGTGCGAAGGACGGGGTTATAGGAATGGAATACAGTACTTCCCTGAACAGATTTTTGACAGGTATCCCTGAACGTTACGAGGTAGCAGACAGCGAGTTTACCCAGATTAATGCGGTAGAAGTCGAAATTGACATCAATACAGGTTATGCTGTTGCTATAAAAAGAATTTTTTGTAGTAGAAATAATAAAGAAAAGGAAGAAAGTCAATGAAAACGGATTTGCACATTCACACCTATTACTCGGACGGTGTGTTTTCACCCGAAAAAATAGTTGATACAGCAATGGATGTCGGCTTGGAAGTAATCGCTCTTACTGATCATGACAATGTTTTATCCTATAAAGTTGCAACGGATTATCTTAAGAAGGAAGGCAAGGAAGATAAGTTAAAAATTATTCAGGGTGTTGAAATAAATACTCTTTATAAAAATTATGAAATCCATATTCTTGGATATTTTATGGATACATCTAACAGTGATTTTCAAAATCTTTTAAAAGTCCAGCAGCAGGCCAGGGTAAAACAGACAAAAGAAATTATTGCACTTCTGAACAAAAAAGAAGGTATTAAAATAAAATTTGAAGATATAAAAAAACAGGTAGCTGAAGGCGGAAGTATAGGTCGTCCGCATATAGCAAAAGCTATAACAAACGCCGGAGGTACAGGGAGCGTTATGGAAGCTTATGCAAAATATATTCATGATGATTCCCCTGTGTATGTAGCGAGAAAAACAGTTACACCTCAGGATGCTGTAGAAATAATATATGATGCAGGCGGTATTCCTGTAATTGCGCATCCTCATGATCTTGATATTGCAGAAAGTCTTATTAAAGAATTAATGACATACGGACTTCGGGGAATTGAAGCTTACCACAGAAAACATTCTCCAGCCTGCGTTGAATATTTTTCATCAATGGCTGAAGAACTCGGACTTATTGTTACAGGCGGCTCAGACTTTCATGCTCCAAACATTATGAACGGGCAGATTATTCTCGGTAAAAACTTTGTCCCTGAATGGATATATGATAAACTATTGCAGGAAAAGAAACAAATAGATATGGCATGAGGCATAACCTATGAAACAATTTACCTGGAAAGCTGAATACTCTATTACGCTGATAATTATATTTGCAGTATTTTTGATGCTTGTTCCGACTTCTTTAGGGTCAACGGTTCAGGCTAATTTTATCACAAAATGGGACGATTGCTATTCAAAATTATTGTATGCAAAAGATGTAATCAGCAAACATGAACAGGAAGATATTTTAAAAAGTTTTAAAAGGGCTAAGACAAAAAATGAACGGGAAGATTTAATCCTTGAGCTTATAAAGCCATACTATAGATTAAATGAAAGTAAATATCCAAAGAGATATAAAACCCGATTTATGAACAAAATGGAAGTACCTGAAGATAGTTTATATTATTTTAAAGATATTTATTATGCGGATAATAATATTATAGTTGGATTGAAGGATATATCAGAAGATAAAAGTACTGAACCTATGTTTTTGATGATGTTTGATATGAACGGAAAAATGCCGCCTAATACGTGGGGAAAAGATATTTTCGGCGCTCAAATTTATGAAGATAAAGTGGAAGCTTTCGGACATAATTTAACACTTCAAGAGCTTCAGGATGACTGTTCAAGAATTGGAACGGGAGTTAACTGTTCATATTATTATCAAATTGGAGGCGACTTTGCAGACTAAAAAACGAGTATGCGTATTTTGTTCATCCTGTAATTATTTAGATAAAAGCTATTACGATGCAGCTGAAGAATTTGGCAGACTTATTGCAAGAAACGGATTTGATATGGTTTACGGCGGAAGTTCACTTGGGATGATGTGGGCTTGTGCAAAAGAGGTAAAAGTTAACGGCGGACAAATAACCGGGGTGATGCCTAAAAAGCTTCATGATATGGGAGTATACACAGATGAATGTGTTGAACTCACTATAACACCTTGTATGCGTACGAGAAAAGCAAAAATGGATGAACTTTCAGATTGCGTTGTTGCACTTGCAGGCGGGTTCGGCACACTTGAAGAAATTTCCGAAATGATTGTGCAAAAACAGCTTGGTTATAATAATAAACCCGTCGTATTCTTAAATACAAACGGGTTTTATGATAAACTTATTGAATTTTTTGATAATATGATTTCTGAAAATTTTGCAAACGAATGCGCTTCAAAATTATATTACATTGCACAAACTCCGGAAGAAGCTGTCGATTATCTTTTAAAATACGACTATTCTGCTCCTTGTGTAACAAAAGAAGAAATTTATGCAAGAAAGCATCCTAAGCCAAAGGCTAGTATTTAAGCATTGAAACAATTCTGCCGGCAGAAGCAAGTTTTTCTCTCCCTTTTAGAGCTTCTAACTCAATTAGAAAAGCAATGCCGACAAGGTTTGCACCTGTTTTCTTAACAAGTTTGCAAGCGGCTTCAGCAGTTCCGCCTGTTGCAAGGAGGTCATCCACGATTAAAACATTTGCTCCCTGTGGGAAAGCATCTTTGTGAACTTCAATTTTATCAGTGCCGTATTCAAGTTCATATTCCTGAGCATAAGTTTCAGCAGGAAGTTTATTCGGCTTTCTGATAGGAACAAAACCTGCATTAAGCTTATAAGCCATAGGCATACCAAATATGAAGCCGCGGCTTTCTATCCCTGCAATATAATCAATCTTTACATCTTTGAATTGTTCACAGAGATAATCAATCATTACCTTCAAAGTTTCTGCATCTTTCAAAGCTGTTGTTATATCTCTGAAAATGATACCGGGTTTTGGAAAATCAACTACATCTCTGATTTTATTTTTTACATCTAAAATAGTTTCAGTCATTACTTTTCTCCTTTTTCAGCAATTTTTTGTTTAATTTTTTCAGTGTATTCTTTCGTGTATTGTTTTGTTTTTTCAAGTTCCTTCTTTAAAAAAGCTTTTATGCTTGCTTCTTCTTCCTGAACAAGTCCATGGGCTGTTTTACCCCATTTCATATCTTTTTTCATAAATAAAATTTTAAATCCGATAAAAAGCACAAGCGGAAACCAGATAATAAAAAGATAGATAGAAGTTTCCAATGCCTCAAAAACAGCATCAAGCCGGGGCATAAAGTCATAACGCCTCAAAGAATATCTTGCAGCTAAAAAGAAACCTACCCCAATAGCTATACCTACAATTATTGAGGAATAAAGCATATGCGGAGGTGCATCTTTTGCAAGAACTTTAAATGTTCTTATTATAATTTCCATTAAAAGCCACAACGGCATTATAAATTGGGAAATATATGCAGTCATATCAAATCTGGCACGAAAAGACATTTTTTTAGATCTTAATGCAGCGCCGGAATACTCCAGATAACGCCTGATTGTACCTTCAAGCCATCTTCTCCTCTGACGGATAAGCGGGCGTATATATGCAATACCTTCTTCATAAACAATGGCATCTATACAAAATCTTACGTCCCAGCCTTTGATATGGAGCCTCGTTGACATATCAAGGTCATCAACAATTGTATAATTATTCCATCCGTTAATATCTTCAAGAGCCTCGCGTTTTATAAGCTCGCCGTTCCCGCGTAGTTCAACCGCACCTTTTACAGAATCCCTGCCTGCCTGAAAATAAGTATCCATAGTATATTCATTATTCTGGCATCTGGTGAGTAAATTCTGGTTTTTATTTCTAATAACTTTTCTTGCCTGAACTGCCCCGACGTCTTTTGGTTCGAGTTCGGGAACAAGTTTTGACAGAAAGTCCGGGTCAACTGTTGCATCAGCATCAAATACAAGAATAGCCTCGCCTCTTGCAATCTGAAATGCGTCATTTAACACAGCAGATTTTCCCGGGAAAGCTCCCTGCTGGCGTATAAGAGCTTTTACCCTGTCGTATTTTTTCTCCAAATCTTTAATAACAGAAGCTGTATTATCGGTACTTCTATCATCAATCACTATAATCTCAAAGTTTTCATAATCCATGCCGAGAATATTTTCAACAGTAGAAGCAATAACACTTTCTTCATTGTGAGCAGGAATCATAACCGTTACAAAAGGTTTATAATCCTCATTAATCACCTGAGGATACTTTTTCATAATACGTTTTTTCAAAGTATAAGCCAGGTTTGTAAAAACTGCATAAATAGTCATACAAAGGCATAAAAAAGCAAGTCCCCAGACTGTATTGAAGTAACTCTGGAAAATATACAAAAATACTCCGAGCCCGAAAATAATTGTAAATAGAATTATCCTTTCCTTCATAGCTAAAAACTTAAATCCCCTTCGAAAATCTTCTTCAAGTTATATTGTACCAAAAATTTGAAAAAAAAGTAAGAAAATATAACGTTTCATTACTTTTCAAGCGGAAAGAAACGCCCAAATACACTAAACAGATGTTTTTTAAGGTTAAAAAGTGTTAAAATTCCTTAAAGTACTTGCGCAAAATAAAATATTCGCTATAATAAGGCATGTACATAAGAGAAGGAGTTTTATCATGAACAAAGAAGAATTAGTACAAGAAGTTGCAAAAAAAGCTAATGTTACACAAAAAGAAGCTGCTGAAGTTATCAGCGCTTGGGTAGAAACAGTTCAAAAAACTGTAGCTAAAGGTAAAAAAGTAACTTTAGTTGGCTTCGGTACTTTTGAAGCACGTAAAAGAGCAGCTAGAACTGGCAGAAACCCACAAACTGGTAAAGAAATTAAAATCCCTGCTAAAACAGTTCCTGCATTTTCTGCTGGTAAAAAATTCAAAACTGTTGTTAACGGCAAATAATTGAATTTTCATACTTGCAAGTTTGAAAGGACGTACTTTTCAGTACGTCCTTTTTTAATTTAACTAAATATCTTATTCCTGTTCTACCTTTTCAAATTTAATTCTGTATCCAAGAACCCCAGCCAGAAACTTTAATTCATCATACTTCATTGAACTTTTAACTAACTTTTGGGATAGGGTGTGAACTGTATATTTCTTCCCGGAAACACGCTGAGCCTCTATGGCTAGTTCGGTAAGTGTCATTTTTTCTTTTACTAGCAGTATTTTTAAATCTTCTCGAACACTCATATTAATATAATTATATATTTTTCAATAAATCTTGACATCTTTTGATAAATCCCCTATAATATTCAATAAAATTATTGAATATTATATAAAATTTGATAATATTTTGGAATAAAACTTAATGAGGAAAAAATGAAAAACGGAATTATAGTTTCAGAAGTCGATTTAATATTCAAAGAATGTTCCATAAGAAATGGATTCACACTGGCAGAAGTTCTTATAACTCTCGGTATTATAGGAATAGTTGCTTCAATGACGCTGCCATCGCTTGTTGCAAAACATAGGAAAAAAGTTCTGCATACACAGTTTTTAAAGGCATATAGCGACATTCAAAATGCAGCGAAACGCTTTGAAGCAGATAATGGCATTACTATTTATGAATACAGCCTTAACGAAAAGTCCCCTACCAGAACATTAAAAACATTAATGTCTTCCTTTATCGGAACAAAATACGGAAGTAAGGTTTCAACAGACTATGATGAAGAAATCGAAGGCAGTTTATCTTTTGAAAAAGCAATAGGATACACGCCCAAAAATCTTGCAGGCAAAAAACAAAAGGTACATCCTTGTGATCAGTCAATTATCACAGAGGAAGTAGGCGGAAGAATTTTTTCTATGGATGATGCAGTAAATACATATGATAAGCCTCAGCCTTACGGTCCTAAAATATGTATTGATATAAATGGAAGAAAAGGACCTAATATTTACGGGTATGACTGGTTTGTGTTTATTTTTACAAAAGAAGGAAGCGTAAAGCCATACATAGGAAGCAGCCTGGAAAATATATCGACAGAAATGGGAAATCCAGAAACAGCGTGTGATTATAAATTCAATCAGGCCACATATACGTGTGCGTACTTTGCTTTAACTGATACAAGCCCTGAAAATCCAAAAGAAAAATACTGGACTGATTTTTTGAAATAATTATAATTAAAGATCTATTTTTCTTTTGCAGCTTTTCTTGCTTCAACCTCAAGAAGATTATTTTTATATAGTTTTGATTTCGCCCTTTTGTGTTTTAGCATTTCTTTGAAGCCTTTTTCTGCACAGACGCTCAGATCATCAAGAAGATCTAAATCAGGATATTCTTTGAATGCTCTTACATATTCTTTTGCTTTTTCAAATTGAGGATGCCCTTCTTGTATTACTCCGCTCCGGGCAACCGTATCCTTATAGAATTTTTTATTGAAAGTGAACTCTCCGGCATCAAATATAGGAAACTTTCTTATTATAAATTTTCTAAAATTATTAATACCTGCATCAACATTGCCAGCCATACCTGCAATATATCTTGCCATAATTTGAAACTGATCCATGTGTTTTGTTTCATGTTTGATGTATTTTCTGAGTATAGGTCTGAATAACCTGCAATTATAGATTTTATTCACTGTTATCTCGGCAGTATAAGGATTTGAGCCGGCATATTGATCTATTAAAATTCCGGAACGTAATTTAGGAATCACCGGTAAATTTTGCTTTTTCACTGCCTGATTTAATGTATTTAACAAAAATCTACACTGTTTTATATTCATATCGAATCCTTCCTATATTTAGAAGGAAAAAATTTTATAAAATTGCTCTAATTTTACGATATTGTTACATTAATCAACAGAGAAGATTTCTTTAATATCATCCATTGTAAGAGATTTTACGATGTTTCTATCAACGGAAATTACGCTGTCAACAAGGTTCCGTTTAATGGTTTTAAGCTTCTGTATCTTTTCTTCAACTGTATTTTTGGTAATAAGTCTATATACAAATACTTTCTTTGTCTGACCGATACGATAAGCTCTGTCAGTTGCCTGATCTTCAACAGCAGGGTTCCACCAAGGGTCGTAGTGGATAACGTAATCCGCGCCGGTGAGGTTCAAGCCTGTACCGCCCGCTTTTAAGCTGATTAAGAATATCGGAATATTACTATTATTAAAGTGTTCAACAGCTGCCTGACGGTCTTTTGTTTTACCTGTAAGGTACTCATACTCAATACCTTCACGTTCAAGCCATCCTTTTACTATATCAAGCATATTTACAAACTGGCTGAACAGCAGAACTCTGTGCCCTTCTGAGATAATCTCTTCCAGCATAACTTTAAGTTTTTCAAATTTACCGGAAGACATAATATGTTTGACATTTTCCTTATCATAAAGTCTAGGGTGGCAGCAGATTTGACGTAATCTGAGCAATGCAGAGAATATTGATAGTCTGCTCTTTTCAAGACCATTCTGTTCAATACTCTTGAATAATTCTTCTTTTGTACTGTCAAGAACCTGAAGATAGAAATCTTTTTGTTCATCGGTAAGTTCGCAGTAAGCAATATTTTCAACTTTATCCGGCAAATCTTTTGCAACGTCACGCTTCATACGGCGTAAGATAAACGGATAAATCTGGAGTTTCAAACGTTTTTCAACAGTCTTATCCTGGCGTTCCATAATCGGATTGACATAACGCGAATTAAATTCAGCCATTGTAAGCAAAAATCCGGGCATCAAAAAGTCAAATACAGACCAGAGTTCTTCCAGCTTGTTTTCTATAGGAGTACCGGACAGTGCAAGCTTATGAGATGCTTGAAGCTGTTTTACGGCTTGTGCGGTCTGCGACATCGCATTTTTAATATTTTGTGATTCATCAAGAATAATATAACGGAAGTTTATATCTTTAAAATGTTTAATGTCGCGTCGTATTAGTGCATAACTTGTAATAACAACGTCATAATTTGGAATTTCTTTAAACAGTGATTTTCTATCAGCACCGGAGAGTTTCAAACATGACAGTTCCGGAGCAAATTTTTGTATTTCAGATTCCCAGTTGAAAACAACTGTTGTAGGGCAGATAACTAATGTCGGCATAGGACCGTCAACTTCTTTTGCTTTCTGCAAAACAGTCAAAGCCTGCAAAGTTTTACCAAGCCCCATATCATCTGCAAGTATTCCGTTAAGCCCGTATTTATACATAAACCAGAGCCAGCCGTAACCTTTTAGCTGATATTCTCTAAATTCAGCCGTTGCATTTTCCGGCAGCTGAAGCCCGTCATGAGTTGAGAACGTAGACATCTGTTCCCAAAATTCTTTGAACTTATCGCTTAAAACCAGTTCAACCCCGAGGTTTTTAAGTTCATTAATCAAACCCGCACGGTATGTTTTTACAGTAAATTTATTTTCATCATTTCTATAAACATCAAATGAGTTAAAAGCTCTCATCATTGCATAGATATTCTGTGCAGGATATTCTACAAAACCAAGGCTTCTTATTCTGCTGTACTTTTCGCCGCTTTGAATAGTGTCATAAACATCATCAAAGTTTATTATTTCTTCTCCAACCTGACCGTATAGCTGAATTTCAAAACTGTCTTGAGTTTCCTCGGAAAAATCAATTTTAGCACAAAGTCTGAACGGTTCATCCATCAGCTTAAAGAAATTCATATCGTCTTTTTCTACAAACTTCCAGCCGTCGCCTGCCTGTTTGATATAGTAATTATAAAAATCAATCGCATTTTCTTTTTCCAGTGCAAGGTTATTTGTCTGCATAGGCACAAACTTACATGCCAGAAGCATATTATATGAATCAATTTCGTGTTTAAAGTTTCTTTTTATCCAGTAAACAAAATCTTCACCGGGCTTTTTAACAGTAATATAAGGCGCTTTATCGCTTGTTTTGGAAAACGGAACCTTTACACCATCATATTCAAATTCCAAAGCAGCTTTAAGCGACTGGTCATAGTCAATACCGAGAGTCACAATATTCAACGGCGGACGTTCTTCAAGCATTAATTTTGAAATACTTTCATCAATATTAACATCCATAATTTCTCTCAGCTTAGGAAGCTCTTCATATATAAATTTACCGCCGTCAGAATCCTTCAAATCAGTAAAAGAAGATTTTAAAAGATTTTGAGGTACTGACTGCATTGCAATATTAGTCGGGAAAATAATATTTTTATAACGTCCCCACTTTAGATGACGTGAAAAATATCTTACTTCTTCAAACGGATAAACATCATCTTTATCCGGACGCTTCCACTCAAGAGATAAAAGAATTGTTCCTGCCTGGGAAATATTTACGTTTAAAACTAATTTCCACTCCTGGTCTGTAAATTTCAATCTTTGTTTTGTTTTTTCATCCAAAACTTCATCAGCCTTGGAAAGCAGCGTAAACATCGGTCCGAATTTAGTAATAGGAATATCATACCAGCCGGCTTTTTTATCCTGTCTTGATATAGTTAAAAGCTGCTGGAAAATAGCAATCTCAACTTTTTGCGAATTATTCAGCTCAAAATCAGGATTTTGTTTTTGCGCTTCAATTAAAGCTCTCAGAATATTTTCAATTTGTCTTACAACTTTGCCGGTTTCACGTGACATTACAAGAATTGAAAAAAAGTTTGCTTTCCTTTTTGGATTGAAATGGAATATATAGCTGCCTGGAGGGGTATCTTCAAGTGCAGTATTCTCATCAGGAAAATCAAATTCCATGCCGAACTTTGTTTCAAGCCAGTCTTCGTAAGCATGTTCATCGATTGCCTTTAATCCAACAGCAACGGCATGCTTACACCATTCTTCTTTCAGCGGGCAGTTGCAGCGTGCTTCGACTTTATTCTTTTTAAAGATTAAGTCTGTGTTGTAGTGATCCTGAAAGTTTCCTTTTACTTTACCCATATAGAAGTTCTTTTCAGGATAAGTATCGAACACCATATCTTTTAAATGGTATTCATAGCCTCTGCGCCAGCTTCCTGCACCGGCTCTGTCTTTTATATACTTGTAATTAAATTCCTCAGTACCCATCTACGGGAGTATCTCTTTCTTTCCTTAAGGGTTAATGCCTAATATAGATTTTACTCTATAAACCCTTAACGATTACATTATTACATGAATTACAAAAAAAGGCAATAGCCTTATAGCATACCAAGTAAAAATGAGTGATAGCAAAAAGCAAATGCACATCCGAACAATGCACCCATAATAACTTCAAAAGGAGTATGTCCCAGAAGTTCTTTTAATTTACCACCTATGGCCTGCACGTCATGCTTATAAAAGTCATCCATCATCCTGTTAAGACAGGCAGCGGTTTTTCCGGCAGCACGTCTTACACCGGCTGCATCATACATTGTAATCAGAGCAAATCCGAGTGCTACTGCAAAAATAATTGAATCAAATCCGTCAATTATCCCGACTGATGTCGAAAGCCCCATTACTCCGGCAGAGTGAGAGCTTGGCATACCGCCTGTTGTTGTGAATATTTTAAAATTAACTTTTTTTGACTTTATTGTGAATATAACAAACTTAATCAATTGCGCTAAAAAAGCACTTAGTATTCCAGCTGATAAGACTTCAAATCCATTATTAACAATATCTAACATTTCTTTACTCTCTCGTTTTGATTAATTCTGAATTTCTTAAAAATAAAAAGAAACACTTATTTATTTTACCATAAGCAAAACTCCACGTAAATCTTATTACAAAAAGTAAAGATTTATCTTTTACTAACAAAAATTTATATTCAGACTTTTTAGAACAATTGTTAGTTAAAGGAGAATTTTTATGAATTTTGACATTGTAAAAACATTTTATAGTTCTAAAAACAAGTGCGCATATCAACTGCTAAGAATGGAAATGGATAATTCATCCATGTTGCGTTTATACAAAAAAGCTCCTCAAAACTCAAAGTACAAGCCTGTATTAGATAAATCTTACCTGAATCTAGGTGAAGATAACATTACTTCAATTGAAAGAGCCAGAGTAACACCAATATTAAAAAGACATATTCAAACCTCTGTAATATTAAAGAAGGGAAAAGATATAGTAGGATATGGAATTGCTAATAAAAGGGGCAAGATTATTACATCAAGCATGAAAGATGAAAATGGGAAACCTTATATCTTCCAAAAAACAAAAAATATTAAAACTAAAAACAATGCTCCTATGGCTGTGAAATTAATTCAAAAAGCACTGGACACAATAGCTAATAACAACCAACCATATATCCACTATTGATACTAAATTACCAGCCGGATAATAAAAATTATCCGGCCTTTTTTATTTTATCAAGAATTTGTTCAAATATTTCTGAATAAATGTTTTTATTTATTAATATATTTTTGCAATCATCTATTAATAAATTTAAATCCTGTTTTGATTTTTCCAAACCATATAGACTTACATAAGTCAGCTTGCCTGCAGCTTTATCTTTTCCTAGAGTTTTACCCATTTCTTCAAAAGTAGAAGTTTCATCTAAAATATCATCTGCAATCTGGAATGCAACACCCAGTTTCTGACCAAATTCAGTTATAGCATTTATTTGTTCTTCAGATGCCCCTGCAATAATAGCACCGGTTCTTAGTGCAAGCTTAAACAAATCAGCGGTTTTATGAGTGTGGATATATTCAAGAGTAGAAGCTTTATCACCGGTAACATTGCCTTTTTCACTTTCAATATCAACTACCTGACCTGCAATAACTCCATAGGCCCCGCCTGCCTGAAAGTATTCTGCAAAGACTTTTACAAGAGTTTCCGGTGCAAGATTTGAATATTTAAGTATAGTCTGAGGAGCAAAAGTAAGCAGAGCATCCCCGGCAAGAACAGCATTTGCCTCGCCGAAAACTTTATGGTTTGTAGGTTTTCCGCGTCTGAAGTCATCATTATCCATACATGGTAAATCATCATGGATTAAAGTTTGTGCATGAAGCATTTCAATTGCGCAGGCAGCCGGGATTGCATCTTCATAATTCCCGCCGAAAACCCGGCAGCATTCAAGACACATTACAGGACGAAGCCTTTTGCCCGGAAGAGTTACCGTATATTTCATAGCCTTGAAAATATCTTCCGGATATGATATTGGCATAAATTCTTCAAGTTTTTTGTTTACCAGTTCAATATAATCATTCATTTTCATAATCAAATTCCTTATAAATTTTCTGTTTTAAAGTATTACGTGAACTTTGTCTTTTTTTACCGCTGATTTTTGCAACTTCTTTATTATTAATTATCTTTTTTGAATGTTCTGTTTTAGTACCTTCATATTTAATTTTTTCTTTGTATTCTCTGGCTTCCTCCACAAAAGCCAGGTAGCTATCATATCTGCTGTTATCAATATCATCAATATGAGCAAGCACATTACATCCATCTTCATTGATATGAAGGCAGTCGCTGAATTTGCATGTTCCGCAATAAGGAAGCATTTCGTCAAACAATTTGTCAACTTCAGCAGGCAGGATAAAATCAAACTTCACATTACTAAACCCCGGAGTATCAACAATTCGGGAGTTCTCATTGATTTTTATAATTTCGCAATGACGGGTAGTATGAGTTCCGCGCTGAAGCTTTTCACTGACAGCTTTAGTTTTCAGATGCAAATCCGGATTTATTGCATTAATCAGGCTGGATTTACCAACTCCGGAATTCCCGCAAAGAACGCTTATTTTACCATCAAGAAGCTTTTCAAATGCTTTTATGCCTTTATGTTCTGTCGCCGAGGTAAAAACAATATCAAATCCGAGTTTTTTATAAACATCTATAATTTTGTTCTTTAAGTTTTTTTCCCACTTTAAGTCTTCTTTGTTGAAGCATAAAACTGTTTTTATTCCGTAATATCTTGCAAGAGCAATATAGCGGTTAAGCTGAAGCAAATCCAGATCCGGTTCTTTTAAGGCAGAAACGATTACAATCTGATCTATATTAGAAACACTCGGGCGTTTTATAAAATTTTTACGGGGCAGCACTTTTGTAATATGCCCGTTTTCAAATTCTACGAAATCACCCACAAGGATTTTTTCGCGCTGTTTTTTTAACACCTCCCGGGCTTTGCACTCAAAAGTTCCGACACCGGTGTCGACATAATAAAAATCAGAATGGATTTTATAAATCTGTCCCTCTGCCATAACAGAATTATTTTAGCATAAAAAGAATTACTCAAGACCTTCCTGATAATCTTCGTACTTTAAAGTATCATCATATAAAAAAGTATAATACTGTAAGGTAACTTTCTGAGCCCTTATATCCACATCAAAGGTATCTGCGCCGAGCTGATTTGGTCCTTTTTCTCCATTTACATCAATCTTGATTGAGCCGCATCTTGTTTCATTAGTACGTATTTTTACAGGGTTTCCGTCTTCATCCTTAACAACAAACCCTTTATCATCAGTCTTATCATATTCATGTACCCAGCCGCAGTCACCCTGATGATTATACCTGTATACATACAACACACTACCATCATTTAAAATCATGCCGGCATATTTATTAAAATCATGGTATTTAGTTTTACCGTTTGAATAAAGGGCTTCAGCCGCCTTAGTTTTCCAGGTCCAGCATCCGCCCTTACCCTCTTTACAAATTTTCAACGGCTTAAATTCCTTCGATAGTATTTCTATAATTTCATCATTAGTTCTGTTTATATTAAATAAATCACCGTAAGAGTCAAAGTTATTATCAACTTTTGTTCTGAGCATTGCATTAGAAATAAGTGAGTAAGAACGTTTTGCCTGACTTATAAGGACTTTATCCTTATACTTCGCAACAAGTGTTGGTAATGTCATAGCAGCTACCACTCCGATTATACCGAGCGTTATCAATACCTCGGCTAAGGTAAAACCTAATCTTAACTTGTCTTGACCGGCGGCGCTACATGGCTCGTTGCCTGCACCAATACCAGATAAGGAGCTTAAACTACTCTGCCCCC